>Ga0196962_10000041_pt1 | contig 132656 bp, 121 predicted proteins | sample S3v_20metaG_FD_183186 | JGI IMG/M metagenome (GOLD analysis project Ga0196962, IMG submission 183186) | Soil microbial communities from Anza Borrego desert, Southern California, United States - S3+v_20 | ecosystem: Environmental > Terrestrial > Soil > Desert | place: USA: California...
GAGGAGTGGCCGCGCGCGAGCGCCAGCGCCCGGCGCGCGGCGCGCGGCGCGCGTCCGCCGGCCGTGAGTTTTAAGTTAGTCTCCCTGTTCTTTGGTCAGTAATCTGGAATTCATCTTACGTTGGAGGAAGAAAGTATGTTGAAGAAACGCGCACGCCTCTGGCTTGCGATCTGTGTGATGGCCTCGCTCGCGGCGCTCGGCGCTTGCGGCGGCAAGGGCGGCGACGACACGGCCGGCGACGGCGGCGGCGACAAAGGGACCAGCGGGACCAAGTACGCGCCGACCGGCAACGAGGGCAGCATCGCCGGCAAGATTAACCTGACCGGCGACGCCCCCGCGCCCCAGCCGATTGACATGGCGCAGGACGCCAACTGCAAGACGAACAACCCGAACCCCGTGACGGAAACGGTCGTCGCCAAGGACGGGAAGCTGGCGAACGTCTTCGTCTACATCAAGGAGGGGACGACCGCCGACGGCAAGAAGATCGCCGACTTCAGCTTCGACACGCCCTCCTCGGAAGTCGTCCTCGATCAGAAGGGCTGCCACTACATCCCGCACGTCCTCGGCATGCAGCCGAACCAGAAACTGAAAGTCACCAACTCGGACCCGACCGGCCACAACATCCACGCGCTCCCGAAGTCGGGCGGCGGCAACGAGGAGTGGAACGAGTCGCAGCCGAACGGCGCGGGGCCGATCACCAAGACCTTCAAGCGCTCGGAGATTCTCGTCCCCATCAAGTGCAACCAGCACCCCTGGATGAAGGCGTACATCGGCGTCGTCAAGCACCCGTTCTACGCGGTCACGAAGGAGGACGGCTCCTACGAGATCAAGGGCGTCCCGGCGGGGACTTACACCGTGATCGCCTGGCACGAGAAGGGCTCGGAGAAGACCGCGCAGGTCACCGTCCCCGCGAAGGGGGCGGCCACGTCCGACTTCACGTTCGACGCGGCCGCGATGGCCTTCGGCCCGCAGAGCGATTCGCTCCAGGTGATGCCGGCCATCGAATTCCCGATGCTGGGGAGGCACTGAGTGAATTTGCGATTTTAGATTTTCGATTTGCGATTGGAGTTTTCCGGGTAATTCCATTATCCTCTTCAATCGCAATTCAAAAATCGCAAATCGAAAATCTATGAGCAAGGGTTTGCATCGCTTCACGGTCTTCGTGACGGGCGCGACGCTGTTCCTGATAGTCGCGGGCGCGCTCGTCACGAGCCACGACGCGGGTCTGGCCGTGCCGGACTGGCCGCTCTCCTTCGGAAAAGTCATGCCGGAGATGGTGGGCAACGTCTTCTGGGAGCACGGCCACCGGATGGTCGCCACGTCCGTCGGGATTCTCGTCATCATTCTCAACCTCTGGCTCTGGCGGCGCGAGAAGCGTGTCTGGGTGCGGCGGCTGGGGCTCGTCGCCCTCGCCGGCGTCTGCGCGCAGGGGCTGCTCGGCGGGCTGACGGTCTACCTCTGGACGCCCGTCGCGGTCTCCACCGCCCACGCGACGCTGGCACAACTTTTCTTCTGCACGATGGTGAGCCTTTCGGTCTTCACCGCGCCGGGGTGGTCAGAGCCCCGCGCCGCGCTCGCAGAGAAGGGGAGCCCGCCGCTTCGTTACCTGTGTCTGGCGGCGGCCGCGGCCATCCTGGTGCAACTCATACTGGGCGGCGTCCTGCGCCACTCGGCCGAGTGGGACGAGTACCTGCCGGCCGGGCTGGTCATGACACACGTCACGGGCGCGGTCGTCGTCGCGCTGCTTCTCGTGTCTTCGATCTTTATCACGCACAGGCGGCACGCGGGCGAGACTTACCTGACCAGGCCCGCGCAAATCGCCGGGGCGCTGCTCGCGCTCCAACTGTGTCTGGGCGTGGCGGCCTACGTGACGCGGCTCTGGTCGCCGTCCGCGCCGCAGCCGCGCAACCCGATGGTCGGCATCACGGTCGCGCACGTCGCCTGCGGCGCGCTCGTCTTCGCCTCCACCATCGTGCTCGCGCTCCGCGCCTTCCGCGTCCTGCGCGACGAGGTGGCCGAGAGCGTGCCGGACTACGTGTCGCTCGGGGCCGCGCCGAACTGGCGGACCGAAAACTAAAAGAAAACTCGAAATCTCAAATTTGAGATTTCAAATTCGTGCTCTGGAATCTTCAAGGTGAAGTCGGAAGTCTTAATCAAAAGCGTGGCGATAGAGTTGAATCCCGGCGGGGCGGCCGGGCCGTGCGCGCCCGAGTTGACGCGGCGCGAGCGCGCCCTGGCCTACGTCGAGCTGACCAAGCCGCGCATCACTTTCCTGATAGTCCTGACCGCGGCCGCGGGCTTCTGCCTCGGCGCGAGGGGCGGCGTCGATTACGTGCGCTTCGCGCACGCGATGCTCGGCATCGCGCTGCTCTCCTCTGGGATAGCGACGCTCAACCAGTACATGGAGCGCGACCTCGACGCCTTGATGCGGCGGACGATGACGAGGCCGCTGCCCTCGGGGAAACTCAACGCGTCCGAGGCGCTGCTGTTCGGCGCGGGGCTGACGCTGCTCGCCGAAGTCTACCTCGCCGTCCTGGTCAACCCGCTGACGGCGCTCTTCGGCCTCGCGGTGGTCGCCGGCTACCTCTTCATGTACACGCCGCTCAAGACGCGCACGACGCTCTCGACGGTCGTCGGCGCATTTCCGGGCGCGATGCCGCCGCTGATGGGCTGGACGGCCGCGAGCAACGAGGTGACGGCGGGCGCGTGGGTGTTGTTCAGCATCCTCTTCCTCTGGCAGTTCCCGCACTTCCTGGCAATCGCCTGGATGTACAGGGAGGACTACGGGCGCGCGGGGATTCGCATGCTCCCGGTGGTCGAGCCCGAGGGGCGCGTCACGGGCCAGCAGATCGTCGCCTACACTTTGATGCTCGTGCCCGTCAGCCTGCTCCCGACCGTGCTCGGGATTTCGGGGCGCGTTTATCTCTACGGGGCCGTCGCGCTCGGCCTGCTTTTCCTGTTCAGCAGCGTCTCGGCTGCGCTCTCTAAATCGAGGCAGCAGGCGCGGCGGCTCCTCCTGGCCTCCGTGCTCTACCTGCCACTGCTGTTTGGATTGATGGTCTTGAATCAGTACTGAGTGCTGGGTGCTGAGGGCTGAGTAACGGAAAGAGTTCTTACTCGGCACTCAGCACTCAGTACTCAGTCCTCATCCCTAAGGAGGTCTGATGGGTCGCGCTCTAGGTGTTGTCATCTGGCTCTTGACGCTCGCCTCGGTGGTGCTGTTCTTCAGCGGCTGGTGGTTCCCGACGGCCATCGTGGAGCACGCTCCGGGGATCGACCGGCAGTTCATGATTACGATCATCGTCGTCGGCATCGCCTTCGTCGCCGCGCAGGTCGGCCTCGGCTACGCCGTCTGGCGCTTCGGCGCGGGCCGAAACCGCGACGAGCGCGCCGTCTACACGCACGGCAACAACCGGCTGGAGATGCTCTGGACGGTCATCACGGCCGTCATCTTCATCGGGCTGGCCGTCATGGGCCAAAGGGTCTGGGCGCAGCTTCACTTCAACCAGGCCCCGGCCGGCTCCTTCCCGGTCGAAGTCGTCGCGCAGCAGTTCGCCTGGAACATGCACTACGCCGGCCCCGACGGCAAGTTCGGGCGCACGGACCCCTCGCTCATACGCGACGAGGAGCAGAACTACATCGGCCTCGACGGCCGCGACCCGGCTTCGAGGGACGACCTGACGACGACCACGCTCGTCGTCCCCGTCAACCGCCCCGTCGAACTCATCCTCCGCTCGAAGGACGTGACGCACAGCTTCTGGGTCCCGCAACTGCGCTTCAAGCAGGATCTCGTGCCCGGCATGGCGATTCGAGTTCACTTCACGCCGACGAGCGCGGGCAACTTCCAGTTGGCCTGCGCGGAGCTGTGCGGGATGAACCACTTCAGCATGAAGGGGACGCTGCTCGTCCTGCCCGAGGCGGAGCACGGCGCGCTGATGGCGCTCCCGAAGGCCGAGTTCCAGGGGAAGCTCAACGAGCTGGCTGCCAAGTACGAGGTCGGGGTGATTTACGACGCGAACGGGACGAAGCTCGGCAAGTCATACTAGTTAACTCTTACCAAGCCCTAGGAGACGACTGATGGCAGACGAAATGACGGTCCATGAAGCCCACGGGGCGGAGGCCGTGCACCGCCACGAGCCGCCGAAGAGTTTTATACGCAAATACATCTTCAGCCTCGACCACAAGGTCATCGGCGTGCAGTACCTGACGCTCGCGCTCGTCGCCGTGTTCGTCGGGATGGTCCTGTCTATCCTGATGCGCATGAGCCTGACGTGGCCCGACATGGACTGGCCGATCATCGGGACCATCAAGCCCGACCAGTACCTGTCGTTCCTGACCATCCACGGCACGATGATGGTCTTCTTCGTGCTAACGACGGCCCCGCAGGGCGGCTTCGGCAACTACTTCCTGCCGATTCAAATCGGGGCCGAGGACATGGCGTTCCCCGTGCTCAACATGCTCTCGTTCTGGGTGACGCTCGTCGGCTTCGTCTTCCTCGTCGCCTCCTTCTTCGTCTACGAGGGAGCGCCCATCGGCGGCTGGACCGCCTACCCGCCGCTCTCGGCCATCCCGAGCGCGGGGCCGGGCCAGGGCGCCGGGATGAACCTCTGGATCATCAGCATCGCCATCTTCTGCGTCGGCTCGCTCCTCGGCGCGCTGAACTTCATCACGACGCTCATCAACATGCGCGCGCGCGGCATGTCGCTGATGCGGATGCCGCTCACCTGCTGGGCGTGGTTCACTACGGCCGTGCTCGCGCTGCTGGCGTTCCCCGTCCTGCTCGCGGCGGGCGTGCTGCTCTACCTGGACCGCAACGCGGGCACGAGCTTCTTCGTCCCGGCGGGGCTCTTCATCAAAGACATCGTGCAGCCGCACTCGGGCGGGTCGCCCATTCTGTGGCAGCACCTCTTCTGGTTCTTCGGCCACCCGGAGGTCTACATCGCCATCCTGCCGGGCATGGGCGCGACCTCGCACATCCTTTCGACCTTCGCCCGCAAACCCGTCTTCGGCTACCGCGCGATGGTCTTCGCCATCTTCGCCATCGGGCTGCTGGGCTTCTTCGTCTGGGGCCACCACATGTTCATCAGCGGCATGAGCCCCTACTCGGCGATGGCGTTCTCCATCCTTACTCTGAGCATCGGCGTGCCCTCGGCGGTGAAGACCTTCAACTGGCTCGGCACGCTCTGGGGCGCGAAGATTCGCTTCACAACGCCGATGCTCTTCGCGCTCGGCTTCGTCTCGCTCTTCGTCGCGGGCGGCATCACCGGCCTCGTGCTCGGCCAGACCGGGCTCGACCTGCCGATGCACGACACCTACTTCGTCCTCGGCCACTTCCACCTCGTGATGGGCGTGGCGGCCATCTTCGGGATGTTCGCCGGAATCTACTTCTGGTTCCCGAAGATGTTCGGCCGGATGATGAGCGAGCGGCTGGGCCGGATTCACTTCTGGATAACTTTCATCGGCGTCTACTCGATCTTCATCCCGATGCACATCATGGGCATCGTCGGGATGCCGCGCCGCTACTCGCGCTTCGCCGAGAACGGCCAGCAGATTTACGGCTTCCTCGAAAGTTTGCACCCGCTCGTGCTCTTCGTCACGGTCGCGGCCGTCATCACCTTCTTCATCCAGTTCCTCTTCCTCTTCAACCTCCTCTGGAGCCTGTTCAAGGGGAAGAAGGCGGGCAATAACCCGTGGGAGGCGACGACACTCGAATGGGACACCACGTCGCCGCCGCCGCACGACAACTTCGCGGGCGTGCACCCGGTAGTCTACAGGGGTGCCTACGAGTTCGCCGTGCCGGGCGCGCCCAACGATTACATCATGCAGACTGAGCCGGACCCGGCCGGCGGTAGTAGTAGTTCAGAGGTCACGAGCGGTAATGGTCACGACGGTCACAAGCACTGAGCGCGTCAAGCAGAAGACCAGGGTGGGCGTCGGCGGGACCCCGCCGGGCAGGAACGGGCGGAACGGCAAGGGGCCGGGCGGGGGAGGGGACGGGGGCAAAAAGAGGGACGGGGCGCAGCGCTTCTCGCCGAAGCCGTACCGCGTCACTCTCTGGATTTTAATCGCGGCCATTTTCATGATGTTCGCGGCCATGATCGCCGCCTACGTCAACCTCTCGCAGGGGGAGAAGTGGCCGCCTCTGAAGACGCCGCGCCTGCTCTGGCTGAGCACGGGGCTGATTCTGGCGAGCAGCCTGACGTTCGAGGCGGCGCGCAGGTCTTTGAAGGCCGGGAGCGATAAGGGCTACGTCCGCTGGCTGCTGCCGACGCTCCTGTTCGGCCTGGGCTTCCTGGCGTCGCAGGTCTTCGCCTGGCGCGAGCTGGTCGCGCAAGGCGTTTACCTCGCGACGAACAACCACAGCTCTTTCTTCTACCTGCTGACGGGCGCGCACGCCGTGCACCTCGTCGTGGGGATTCTGGCCCTCGTTTACCTGCTGCTCAGGACGAGGCGCAGGCGGGCGGAAACGAACGCTGAGCTGAGGCGGCGCGCGGCCGCCGGCGTCGTCTCGGTCTACTGGCATTTCATGGACGGACTCTGGCTGCTATTGTTCTTACTCCTCTTCGTCTGGAAGTGAGAACGGCAAGGCTTTAAAGATGAGCACTACTATCACGACAAGAAACACTCCGGCCGACCGCTACCGCACGGGCGTGCTGGTCGCGCTCGCGGGCGTAATGATGATGTTCACGGCGCTGACGAGCGCCTACATCGTCCGCGCGGGCACCTGGAACGACTGGCGGCCCGTCGCGATGCCGCGGCTGCTCTGGGTGAGCACGGGCGTAATTCTCCTGAGCAGCCTCGCCTTCGAGGTCGCGCGCCGCGCCCTGAGGCTCGGCCGCAACGTCGCCTTCAAGCGCTGGCTGCTCGTGACGGTGGTCCTGGGCCTGGGCTTCCTCGCGTCGCAGTTGATGGTCTGGAGGGAACTCGCGGCCGCGGGCGTTTACCTCGCGTCGAACCCGCACAGCGCCTTCTTCTACGTGCTCACGGGCGTGCACGGCCTGCACCTCCTGGGCGGGATTCTGGCGCTCGACTACCTGCTGCTGCGCACGCTGCGCAACGGCGGCGGCCATGACGAGGGCGGCGCGCGCAAGCGCCGGGCGGTGGTCAACGCCGCCGCGCTCTACTGGCATTTCATGTTCGGAGTCTGGATTTACCTGTTCTTACTCCTTTTCCTTTGGAGGTGAAAGTTGAGTACGGAAGCAGCAAGTGCGGACCGGATAACTGCAACGGAGTGGAGCGGGGGCGCGCTCCCCTACCGCGTCGGCCACAGGAAACTGGGCATGTGGCTCTTCATCGTCTCGGACGCGCTGACCTTCTCCGCGCTCCTGATAGGCTACAGCTACGTGCGCGCCTCGTCCGAGCAGTGGCCCACGCCTTTCCCCTTCTACCCGTCCATCGTCTTCTCGTCGGTGATGACGCTCTGCCTGCTGTCGTCGAGTTTGACGATGGTGATGGGGGTGTCCGCCTCGGCGCGGCGCGACTACGGGGCCGTCAGGAAGTGGATAGGCTTGACGATCCTCTTCGGCGCGGCCTTCATCGTGCTCCACCTGATAGAGTGGAAGCACCTGATTGACGACGGGCTGAGGCCGTTCAGCCTGCCCGCCGAGTGGGCCGAGCGCTGGCCGCAGGGGTCGCCGCTCTTCGGCGCGTCGTTCTTCGCCATCACCGGCCTGCACATGTTCCACGTCCTGACGGGGCTGATTTACCTGGCGGTCGTCGCCGCGCGCGTGCGCAAGATGAAGCACGAGGACGTGGAGATCAGCGGCCTCTACTGGCACTTCGTCGACCTGGTCTGGATGTTCGTCTTCCCGATGATTTACCTGCTGTCGGTGGACTTCACGCCGGCCGTCCACTGAGACCGAACGAAAGGAGTCCGAAAGAGATGGCAACGCACGACGAGGGCGAACATTTCGCGGGCAGCAACAAGCTCTTCATCTCCGTCTGGTTCTGGCTGCTGCTGCTGACGGGCATCGAAGTCTTCCTGGGCTACGTCCACCTGGACATACGCCTGATGCTGACGATCCTGATCGGGCTTTCGGTCATCAAGGCCGCGCTCATCGTCGCCTACTTCATGCACCTCAGGTTCGAGCGGCTGAGCCTCGTGCTCACGCTCGTGCCGATGCTCGTCATCTGCATCTGCCTGCTCCTGGTCTTCTTCCCGGACAGCTTCAGGAACAAGGCGCAGCGCTACACGTTCGAGTCGGACAAGCCCCTGGTGACGACCACGGACGAGGACGAAGAGGAGTGATGAAGGGCAGGCGGCACCTCTGGCTGGCGCTCGCGGCGTGCGCCGCGGCCGCCGTCCTGCTCGCGGCGGGACAGGACGCGTCCGCGCAGTGCGCGATGTGCAGGTCCGCGCTCGGGGGCGCGCCCGAAGCCGCCAAGCTTTCGGCGCGGCTCAATCTCGCGGTCCTGGTGCTCCTGGTCCCGCCCGTCGTCATCTTCTGCGGGATTTTCTACGCCGTCTTCAGGCAGCTGAAGTCGCGCGGTGAGGAGGAGGGGCCGGCGGAAGTTGAAAGGGCCGCGCCGCGTCGCAGCCGTTTGCGGGAAACCGCCTCTTAGGTGCTATGTCTGAAAAAGAAGAGTTGATTCTGGATGTCGACAGGCTGAGCTTCCGCGGGCGGGCGTGCCCTGTCTGCGGCGGCAAGATCATCCCGTCGAACCGCGCCGTCTACGAGAGCAAGACCAACCCGGACGAGGTCTTCCCGCTCTGGCAGTGCGAGCGGTGCGGCTACGAGCAGATGTCGGAGAAGCCCAAGCCCGCACCGAAGGGCAAGCACAAGTGAGCGCGAAAATCCGAAGGAGAGTGGAAGCGAAACGCGATGGCCGACACAGTGAAGAGGGAGGGCGGACTGATGAAGAATGAGAATTTGCTCTTGAACGTCGTCTGCGTCGTGATGGCCCTGGGCTTCCTGGGGCTCGCGGGCCTCAGCTACACGTCTTCGGGCAACTTCATCAGCACGGACAACCTCTTCTTCTCGTCCGTGGCCGGGCTGATGGCGCTCATCTTCCTGCTCATCCCCGCCGCCACCTTCATGGCCGAGCGGAAGGCGAAGAAAGCCCCTGCGGCCGAAGCCGCCGCGGCCGCGCGCGGCGAGGTCACTGCCGGCGCGCGCAAGGCAGCCGGCGCGCTCCCGCGGGCACAGGTGCGCTTCACCGACGCCGTCGACGCCCGCGGCCGGCCCATCCCGCCCGACGTGGCGCGCATGGTCGCGAGCATGAAGGACAAGGAGCCCGCGTCTTAAGGGCGTTTCAGAAAGTGATTTTGATGGACGAGATGAAGAGGCGCGTGCTCGCGATGTTCGAGCAGATGGGGAAGGACGTGCTCGACCTGCACGAGTTGTTCGAGGCGGGCGGCAACGACGCGGACGCGCGCCGCGAGGTCTTCTTCGCGGTCGAGGGCCTGGTCGCGGAGGGCTTTCTCGAAGAGCGCGGCAACGATTTCTACGCCCTGACGGCGGAAGGGAAGAGGGCCGCGCAGGCCGACGCCGCGGGGGCCTGAAGGCCGCGCCCGCAACCTTCCCGCATGAGGAACTTCATCTTCACGCTCCCGCACGTCAACGCCTTCCTGAACACGGCGAGCGCGCTCCTGCTCGTCATAGGCTACAGGCTCATACGCCTCCGCCGCGTCGAAGCGCACCGCCGCGCCATGCTCGCGGCCTTCTTCGTCTCGGCGGCCTTTCTGGCCTCTTACGTCCTTTACCACACGCTGCTGGCCTACTACCTGGGCCAGGGCCCGACCAGGTTCCGCGGCGAAGGCTTCGTCCGCCCGGTCTATTTCACAGTCCTGCTGACGCACACGGTGCTGGCCGTCGCCGTCGTCCCCTTCATCCTGGTGACGCTCAGGCGGGGCCTGCGGCGGCAGGACGCGCGCCACAGGCGGCTCGCGCGCTGGACGCTCCCGGTCTGGCTCTACGTCTCCGTCACGGGCGTCTTCGTCTACCTGATGCTTTATTGGTTTTACCCCGCGCGCTGAGGCAGGGTAAAGAGATTTGAGATTTCAAATCTCCAATCTGAAATTCTTAATTTGCGATGTCAGAGAGCGGATCAAACGGCTCATCGCCGAACGGGCAGAAGGTTCTGGACGAGACGCCCCTGCCGCGCGCCCGCCGCCGCCCCTCGTGGCCGTTCATCGTGCTGGCGATTCTGTTCGTCGTCGTGCCGTTCCTGACCTGGTACCTGACGTGGTTCGGCCGGCCGCTTTCGGACGACGACATCGGAAGGTATTTGAGCGACCAGAGGAACGTGCGGCACGTCCAGCAGGCGCTGACGCAGGTCGAGGAGCGAATCGAGAAGGGCGACGAAGGCGTCAAGCGCTGGTACCCGCAGATCGTCGCGCTGGCCGAGAGCCCCGTCGCGGAGGTCCGCAAGACGGTCGCGTGGGTGATGGGGCAGGACAACAAGTCAGAAGAGTTCCACGCCGCCCTGCGTAAACTGGTCGCCGACGCGCACCCGGCCGTGCGCCGCAACGCCGCCGTCCAGCTTATCCGCTTCCAGGACACGGCGGGACTCGCGGAGCTTCGAGCCATGCTCGTGCCCTACGACCTGCCCGCCCCGGTCGAGGGCACAATCGCCAGCGTCCTGGGCGAAGGCGGCGAGGTCAGGGAGAACGCCCTGGTCGCGCGCATCACGGACGCGCAGAATCAGGTCCAGGAGGTGCGCTCGCCGCTGCACGGAAAGATTATTCGTGTCCGGGCGGTCGCGGGCGGGCGCGTCAGCATCGGGGATGTTCTCTTATCCATCGAGCCGGACGCGGAGTTCGTTTACGAGGCTTTGCGGGCTCTCTTCCTCGTCGGCGAGGGCGAAGACCTGAAGGAAGTGGAGCGTTACGCGCAGGGGGTGGAGGGGATGCCTGGGCGCGTTAAAGAGCAAGCGGCGCAGACGGCGAAAGCCATCCGCGCCCGCTCGGAGAGTAAAGGTTCTGCTAGGTAGTGGCGACGGGCGCGTCCGTCAGTTCGACGCCGTGCGCGGCCTCCCAGTCTTCCGTGGGGACCATCTCAATGGCGTCCCAGGGGCAGCCGTCAAGGAAAGCGCCGTCCGGCCCCTTGCTCGTGCACTTCTGGCAGCCTATGCAGAGGTTCGGGTCAACCTCTATGCGGCCGAACGGCGGGTGGTCTTCGTCCGGGACCCAGAACATGCAGGCTTCGATGGGGCAGTACTCTATGCAGGCCGGCGAGCCCGCGCAGCCCGTGCAGCAGTCGGTCGTGACGGCCAGGATTTTCGGCTTCTTCTTGCGCGTGGCCTTGCCGTCGCCCTCGGACATGGGGAAATGTTTTTCGATGACAGCGATCATCCGCAACCTGCTCCGTTCTGCGTTTCGGAATAGCCAATGCACTTTAGCACGGCCGAGCCCGTCGGCTCAATCTTCTAATTCGGAAGGGCCGCCCGGTGCTTGAAAGAGTCGCCCGAAAAGGATAAAACTAACCAAACTTCAAACAGGAGGCACCAATGAGTACCGTCGCCGGGATTTTCCAGTCGCGCGCCGACGCCGAGCGCGCCGCAGAGCACTTACGTTCCGCCGGGATCAGTGACGACCGCATCAACCTGCTGACGCCGGGCTCGACCCCGGAGGAGATAGACGCGGCCGTGCCGACGACCGAGACAGAGCAGCCGGGCATGGGGGGCGCGCTCGGCGGGACCGTGGGCGCGGCCCTCGGCGCGGCCGGCGGCATGCACATCGGCGCAGCGCTCGCCAGCCTGCTGGTCCCGGGCGTCGGCCCTGTGCTGGCGGCCGGAGTCATAGGCGCGGCCCTGCTCGGTGCAGGCGGCGCTGTGGCCGGCGCATCGGCCGGCAGCGCCATGGAAGAGAACATAGAAGGGCTGCCCGTCGACGAGCTTTACGTCTACGAGGACGCGCTCAGGAAGGGGCACTCGGTCGTCATCGCCGTGGCCGAGGACGAGGAGCGGGCCGAGGCGGCGCGCACCGTTTTGGCCCAGGCCGGCGCGGAGAGCGTCGACGCCGCGCGCGAGGACTGGTGGGTCGGGCTGCGCGACGCCGAGGAGGCCGAGTACGCGGAGGGGGATTTCACAGCGGACGAGCCCATCTACCGCCGCGGCTTCGAGGCGGCGCAGCACCCGCACTTCCGCGGCCGCGCTTACGACGAGGTGCAGGAGCGCCTGCGCGAGCTGCACCAAGACACCTTCGAGGCCGGGCCGTTCCGCCGCGGCTACGAGCGCGGGCTGAGTTACCAGCAGCGCCTGCGGGAGAAGTACAAGGCTTGAAGGACGCGCTGCTGAGCGTCGCCGTCCTCGGCGGCATTCTCGTCGTGAGCGCGCTCATCACCAACTGGTTCGCGCGCAAGATGTACAACCGCTGCGCCGAGTGCGGAACGCTCAACGCCAAGCGGCGCACGCACTGCCGCGCCTGCAACCAGGAGATTCAATAAATGCGGAGTGCGGAGTGATGAAGGATGAATGAAAAGCGATTTGGTCTTTAATTCATCCTTCATCACTCCGCACTCCGCATTCCGCATATGCCCTGGAACCCGGAACAGTATCACCGCTTCCAGGCCGCGAGGTTCGCGCCTTTCGAGGACCTGCTCGGCCTCGTTAAAGTGCGCGAGGGGATGCGGGTCGTCGATTTGGGCTGCGGGACGGGCGAGTTGACGCGCAGGCTGGCCGAAGGATTGCCGGGGGGCGAGGTCGTCGGCGTTGACTCGTCGCCGGAGATGTTGGAGCGGGCGGGCGCGATGGCGGGCGGGCGCTTGAGGTTCGAGCTTGGTTCGATTGAAACGGTCGAAGGCCAGTGGGATTTGGTCTTCTCGCACGCGGCGATTCACTGGGTCGATGACCACCGCGCCTTAGTCCCGCGCCTGCTCTCGCTCGTCAGCCCCGGCGGGCAACTCGCCGTGCAGTTGCCTTCAAATCACACCCACCCGACGCAGACACTGATTACAGAACTCGCCGCGGAAGAGCCTTACCATTCGGCGCTCGGCGGCTGGCGTCGCGAGTCGCCCGTGCTGGCCGTCAACGAGTACGCGGAGCTTCTGCACGAGGGCGGCGCGGTCGAGATGACTGTTTTCGAGAAGGTCTACCCGAGCCTGATGGAGAGCGCGGACGCGCTCGCCGAATGGACGGCGGGCACGACGCTCGTCCCTTACTTCGAGCGGCTGCCGAAAGATTTGCACGGGCCTTTCATGGAAAGATACAGGGAGCGGCTCCGCGCCCTCTACCCTCCAGGCCCGGTCTTCTTCCCGTTCCGGCGGACGCTCTTCGCCGCCACACGTTGATTAGCCGCTTCTAGTTCCGGGCCGACGCAGCGCCCGGCGTGTCCCCCGACATCAACCGGGACATCTCCGCTAGCCGCTCGACCTGCTCGCTCGCCGGGAGGTGGCGGTTCAAGCGCGCGAGGGCTTCGGCGGCTTCGACGCGGCCGATCATGTCCGAGCTGTGCGCGAGCTGGTATTTGAGCATCGAGGCGGGCTGCGGGAAGTTAATCATCTTCAGAAGGCGCATGCCCTTGTCGAAGCGGACCATCAGCGGCTTGCCGTCGAGCTGGAAGGTGAAGCGCTGCGTGCGTTCCGTTATCTCTACGCGCTCCGTGCGCGTGCCGGACTGCGTCGCCAGCTCGATCTCCATCGGCAGGCGGAAGACGAGCGGCGTCATGGCCTCCTGCCCCTGCGTCTGCGTGACTTCTAACGTGAGCTTGCGCGTCTGCGCGTTGTAGAAGGAGCGCACGCGCAGTTCGGGGAAGCCCGCCTTGTAGACCCACTGGTCGAAGAACCAGTCGAGCCGCTGGCCGGTCGTCTCCTCGAAGACGCGCCTGAGGTCCGCGGTCGTCACGGGCTTGAACTTGTTCTCTTCCAGGTAGCGGTGAAGCGCCTTCCAGAACAGCTCGTCGCCGACCGTCTCGCGCAGCATGTGCAGGACGACCGCGCCCTTCTTGTAGACGGTCGTGTCGAAGAGGTCCAGCGGCGAGCGGTAGCGGTCGAAGACGAGCGGGCGGCGGTGGCGCGCCAAATCTTCCAGGAAATAGAGCGCGGTGTTCGAGCGCATCTCGTCCAGGTAGGCGTCGTGCCCCGCGTCGTGCTCGCGGAAGACGGCCTCCATGAAGGTGGCGAAGCCCTCGTTGAGCCACAGCTCGGACCAGTCGCGGCAGGTCACGAGGTTGCCGAACCAGGAGTGTGCCAGTTCGTGCGAGATTAAATTCTCGGTCGAGACCCGCGACTCCGGCGAAGAGCCGTAGAGGATTTCCGAGTCGGCGTGCGTCGTCGCGGTGACGTTCTCCATCCCGCCGAAGATGAAGCTGGCGACGACCGTCTGCGCGTAGCGGTTGTAAGGGTACTCGTGCCCGAGCTTGTCCGAGAAGAGGCGCATCATCTCGGGCGTCTTCGCGAAGGCGCGGCGCGCGGTCTCCTCGGTGCCGCGGTAGGTGTAGTATTCGAGCGGGATGTTCTTGTAAGCGCCGTCGAGCCGGGCGTAGTTGCCGACGACGAGCGAGACCAGGTAGCTCGCGTGCGGCCGCTCCATCTTCCAGTGGAAGGTGCGCGTGCCGTCAGCGTTCGCGGTCGTCTCCAGGAGCGCGCCGTTCGAGATGGCGATTTCGTCCGCGCCCGTGGTGATGTACTGCTCGCTCGTCGCGTGGTCGTCAGGGTAGTCGTAAGACGGGAACCAGTGGTGATTGTCCTCGGGCTCGCCCTGCGTCCAGATTTGCGCGGGCTTCGTCCACCCGCTGCCCTGGCTCTGCGCGACGAAGTAGAGGCCGCGGTCGGGCTTCGCGCGGTAGCGTATGCGGACGCCGACCGCCTCGGAGGGTTCGTAGGCGCGGTCGAGCTTGATGGACAGTTTGTCCTGCGGCTGCGTCCACTTGAGCTGCGTGCCCGAGTCGCCGAGCGTGACGGCCTCAATCGTCATGCCCGAGGCGTCCAGGTCGAAAGAGCCGAAGCCAGCGGCGAGGGGCTTCAGGACGACGGTCGTGTCGCCTATGACTGTCTTGTTCGGCACGTCGAAGCGCGTGCGGATGATGTAGTGCTGCACGTCGTAGGTGCGCGCGGGCCGCACGCGCTTGGTCCCCGCGGGAAGATTGCGCGGGAACCTCGATTCGGCGGGAGCCGTGGCGCGCGTCCTCGCACGGCGACGCTGTGCCAAAGTGGCGGGCGCGAAAGCCGAGAGGGCGAAGGCGAGGGCGACGGCGAAAGCGAGCGGGCGGCGCGCGGTGTTGCGAGTGATCATCAAACCTTCCCTGACGTGGTCGAAGATTTCTTTCCTCGGGAGAGATTAATCGTGCCCGATGCCGGGTGTAAAGCCTGGCCCAGGGAGAGCGCTCTCGGTCGGGCAAGATTGGACGCTCCGGGCTTCGGAAAATTGCGCTCCGGGGTAATTTGAATTCGCGGCGAAGCGTCGTATATTCGTCGCGAAGAAAGCAGTCGAGACAGATTGGAGAAACAGGATGCTCCGCCGCGCCGCCTCTTTGATCGGCCTTTTGTTATTCGCTTCCGGCTTCCACCAAAAAATTATGGCACAGAGCACAACGCCCGCGGCCCCGCCCGAGTGGCAGACGCGCGCCGAAAAGACCGACTACCGCGAGACGCCGCGCTACGACGAGACAATCGCCTTCGCGCGCAAGCTCGACGACGCCTCGCCCCTGATTCGTTACACGACGTTCGGCCGGAGCGGGGAAGGGCGCGAGCTGCCGCTCCTCGTCGCGGCAGCCGGGAACGACTTCACGCCGCAGGCGGCCAGGCGCGCGGGCAAGGCCGTTATTTTGATTCAAGCCTGCATACACGCGGGCGAGTCCGACGGCAAGGACGCCGGGCTGGCGCTGCTGCGCGACATCGCCGTCACGAAGACGCGCGCGGGGCTGCTCGACCGCGTCGTTGTCCTCTTCATCCCGATTTACAACACGGACGGCCACGAGCGCTTCGGCCCCTTCAACCGCATCAACCAGAACGGCCCCGCCGAGATGGGCTGGCGCGCGACCTCCGCGAACCTCAACCTGAATCGCGACTACATGAAGGCTGACGCGCCCGAGACGCGCGCGTGGCTCAAGCTCTGGGCGGAGTGGAGCCCGGACCTGCTCGTTGACTGCCACGTCACGGACGGCGCGGATTTTCGTTACAACATCACCTACATCTACGAGCACCAGCAGCACGCGCCCGCGCCCGTGCTGGCCTGGATGCGCGAGGCGTTCGACGGGGGGATTTTCCCGGCGACCGAAGGCGAAGGGAATTTATTGGCACAGTACATGACCTTCCGCGACAACAGGGATTTGATGAAGGGGATTGACGGCTTCGTCATGCCGCCGCGCTTCTCGACGGGCTACACGACCGTGCGCAACCGGCCGGGCCTGACGATTGAGACGCACATGCTCAAGGATTATCGCTCGCGCGTGCGCGGGACGTACGACCTCCTGCGGTTCACGCTCGAAGAGCTTAATCGGAACACGGAAAAGCTCTTGAGCGCAGTGCGCGAGGCGGACGAGTTGACGGTGAAGGCCGGGCAGAATTACGACCCGGCGCGGAGTTACCCTCTGCAAATCGAGATCACGGATAAGCCCAGGCCGTTCGCGTTCAAGGGCGTGGAGTCGCGCACGGAGATGAGCGACATCTCGGGCCAGGAGCGCGTCGTCTTCGGGTCGAAGCCCGTGGACATGACGCTGCCTTTTTACGACGAGGGGCGCGTCGCCACAGCGGTCGCGCCCCCGCTCTACTACGTCGTCCCTCCGCAGTGGAAGAGCGTCATAGAGGTGCTGGCCGCGCACGGGCTGCGTCTGCAACGCCTCGCGGCCCCGGCGACCATCGGAGTCGAGACCTACCGCTTCACGGAAGTGAAATTCGCCCCCGCGCCTTTCGAGGGGCGCGTCCTGCCGAGCTACAAAACGAACCCTGTCAAGGAGCGCAGGACTTTCCCGGCCGGGTCGGTCGTCGTGCCCGTGGCGCAGCCCGCAGGCTTCGTCGCGATTCACCTGTTAGAACCGCAGGCACCGGATTCGTTCGTCGCGTGGGGATTCTTTAACGCCGCCTTCGAGCAGAAAGAGTACGGCGAGGATTACGTGCTGGAAAAACTGGCGCGCGAGCTGCTGGCGAAGGACGAGAATTTGCGGCGCGAGTTCGAGCAGAGGCTGAAGAGCGACCCGCAGTTCGCGTCGAGCCCTGGCGCGCGGCTCAACTTCTTCTACGAGCGCTCCCCCTACTGGGATCGCGAGATGAACCTGTACCCCGTCGGGCGAATCGTCACCCCGCTCAACGTCAGTCTGACCGGCTTTTAGTAATTCGCGCGGGTCAACGCCCCTGAGTCTCCTGGTTGAATACCGCCACCCACTTGCCGTCGCGGTTGACCCAGATCGTCGTCTGGAATGCCGAATACGTCTTCTCTTCCGGCTCCTTCATGATGTAGGTCGAGCGGTAACTGAGGATGGCTACGTCCTTGCTCGGCGAGACGATCAAGGGACTGTCTATAGAGTAGCTCGGAATCGCAGGGAACTGCGAAACCATTCTAAGGAAGTCCGACTTCGTGAACCTGCCGTCCGGGGTGACGAGTGTAGCGTCGTCGGCCATCAGGTCGTTGACGATGTCGGCGTCTCTGGTCTTGAACGCCTCCCAGATTTTTTTCTCGTTCTCTAAAACCGCCTGCTCGATGGCCGACTGATTTTTCTCTTCGGCCGGCCTCCTCGGAGGAGCCGTGTCAATCATCCGGGGCGCGCCGTCCTTGCGGGCGGTGGGCGAGCAGGACAGGCAGACGGATGCCAGTATCATGACGCAGGCGAGTGGCAGGCTGGACTGTTTCATGATGATTCTCCGTAGCCCGCGGCGCGCGTTAAAAGAGAAGAGGGCGCAGAGGGTTTTTAAAGCCCACGCGCCCGCTCCCCGATTCAGTTGTTGCCCTGAGGGCTAGACCGTGCGACGGCCGGTCAACAAATTGATGACCAGAACAACCAGAGCCACCACGAGCAGCAGGTGAATCAGACCGCCGCCGATACCGCCAATCGCACCGATTAACCATAAGACCAGAAGCACTACCAAGATTGTCCACAACATTTCGCCTTCTCCTTTGTTTGAGCCTCACCTAAACCCGTTTCGCTTGACCCCCACATCTACTTCGAGCGCCTGACCGTGATACAACTCACGAGGTGGTCAGACTAGACCGTGCGACGGCCTGTGAGTAGATTGATAACGAAGATGATAAGTGCCACTACGAGCAGCAGGTGAATCAAGCCACCGCCGATTCCGCCGATAGCACCGATCAACCACAAAACCAGAAGCACTACCAGAATCGTCCACAACATTGTCGCCTTCTCCTTTGTTTGAGCGTCGCTAATTTAATCTCTCTTGGTTCTATTGAACCCCACCCGCCGCTGAGAAAGAGCAACGGCCGTGCCAGCTACCTCTTCGAGTGGCGGCACCGGCAGGTAAACTTAGAAATATAAGGGGTTTGAGTTTCCGGCGCGGGGTGAACGCCCTGCGGCCGCCCGCCTCGTGACCGCCATTTTGTATCGAAATTGAGCACACTCGGCGGAGGTGCTGTGTCCTGATTTGAGCCGCAGGCAATTTTGTCTGTTAGAAAGCTGACATTAACGGCAACCGAAGCCGTGCTTCGTTCATCGGAGTTTGCGTGCAGGCGAGCGCTCTTTTTTAAGTTCTCGACCTGCTTTTTCATTATTCGGGTGAAGTATTTAACTAAGGCTGGACGAAACGGGCAGGGGCTGGTAAAGTACAGATGCCGTTCGCGACGTGCCCCGGCGCGACGTGCCCCCAGAAGGTTTCTCCGCACTTTCCGCGAGAGTTGCTCCTTCCGTTGCCGGACAATTTTTAACCCCCGATTCTTTCTCATTTACGTGATTCTGAAAGAGCGTACACGCTCGGGCCTTCCCCTTTTTCTGGCCCGGCCGGCCGCACGCTCAGGAGGAGTGTTATGCCGTCCCCGTTGCCCCGTTTGATCCCCCGTTCGCAGAAATCCACCATCGTCGTCGCAACCGGCTTTCTCCTGCTGCTCGTGGCAGCGAGCGTCTTCGTCTTTTACCAGCGGAGCAAGCCCGTCGTGCGCGAAATCAATTCGACCGAGCTGCGCGCGCTCGGCGAGACCGGCACTGCCGCTTCGCTCAAAGTTGACGACGAGACTTTAATCGTCACGAGCAAGGACGGCGTCGTCTCGCAGGCCATCGTGACCAATACCGCGACGCAGAACGAGATCATCAGCGTCTTCATCAAAAACAATCTGCCCGTGGACTTCCGTTCGCTCAAGCCGAGCGGGTTCTCGACGGCCATGAACTACATGATTCCGTTCCTGGTCGCGGCCGCGCTGGGCTTCGTCTTCTGGCGCGTCTACGCGCACATGGGCGGGCGCGGCGGCGACTTCAACCTGGCCGACGCGGGCGGCAAGCAGAACGTCAACTTCTCTTCAGTCGCGGGCGTTGACGAAGCGAAGCAGGAGCTTTCGGAGACGATTGAGTTTTTAAAAGACCCGCAGAAGTTCGGTCGCCTCGGCGGTCGCGCCCCGCGCGGCATACTGCTTTCCGGCCCTCCGGGGACGGGCAAGACGCTGCTCGCGCGCGCCGCGGCCAACGAGGCCGGCGCTCCCTTCCTCTCGGTGTCCGGCTCCAGCTTCCAGGAGAAGTTCGCCGGGATGGGCTCGGCGCGCGTGCGCCGTCTCTTCGCGGAGGCGCGCAAGCTCTCGCCCTGCGTCATCTTCATAGACGAGATTGACGCCCTGGGCCGCCAGCGCGGTCGCAGCAACGACTCCGCCTCCGCAGACCAGGACCAGACGCTCAACCAGCTTCTTGTCGAGATGGACGGCTTCGAACAGTTGAGCGGCGTCGTTGTCATCGCTTCGACGAACCGCCCGGACATCCTCGACAGCGCTTTGACCCGCCCCGGCCGCTTCGACCGCGAGATCGCAGTCAACTTAGCGGACGCCCGAGGCCGCGAAGAGATTTTGAAAGTTCACGCGCAGGGTCTGACGCTCGAAGAAGGGTTAGACCTGCGCTGGATTGCGCGCGGCACGCCCGGCTTCTCGGGCGCTGATCTGGCGAACCTCCTGAACGAGGCCGCGATTGCCGCGACGCGCGACAACTCGGAGGCCATAGGCCGCCCGCACGTCGAGTACGCGCGAGACAAGATACTGATGGGCGCAGAGCGCCAGGGCTTCATGATGGACGAGGAGGAGCGCTACGCGACGGCCGTGCACGAAGCCGGCCACGTCGCCGTCGGCCTCGGCGTCCGGGACGCCGACCCGATTCACAAGGTCTCCATCCTCCCGCGCGGGCGCGCTCTCGGCGTCACGCAGTCGCTGCCCGAGCGCGACCGCTTGATGAAGAAGCGCGGGTACCTCGAAGACCAGATCGCGATGCTCCTGGGCGGCCGCGCCGCGGAGCAACTGCTGCTCGACACGATGACGGCCGGGGCGTCTAACGACATCGAGCGCGCCGTGGAAATCGCCAGGAAAATGGTCGCGGAGTTCGGCATGAGCCCGCTCGGGCCGATTCACCTCGGCAAGCCCGAAGACCCGCACAGCCAGGCGCTCCTGGACCGCGTCGAGCACGCCACCTCCGACATCATCAACGCGCAGATGAAGCGCGCCTTCGAGATCGTGGACCGCGAGCGCGAGTCAATCGCCCGCCTCGTCGTGGGCCTCATGGACCGCGACACGCTCGACGCCGACGAAATCCACGACTGCTTCGGCATCAAGAGGGCGGCCCAAGCGGCGTAAAAAGCAGTTGGCAGTTGGCAGTTAAAAACCAAAAACAAGAAGGCAGCCTGGTTTGATTAACTCGGCTGCCTCTTTTCTTTTGTCTTAACTGCCAACTGCCCACTGCCCACTGCCTGCTGCCAACTGCTTTTTGCCTTCTGTCTCCCGTTTTGATAAGTTTGTGCCAGAAAGTTGAGAAGACGGTTTCGGCTTTCTGGCTTCTTCATTCTGAGCGCTTGCCTCAACTACAGCAATGGCATATCCGGGCGTCGCACGCATCGAACTCCCGATCTTGCAGGAACTCGTCGCCACGGGCGGGGTCGAAGAAATTCGCTTCCTCTACAACCGCCTGGCCGGCTACTTCCCGCAGTTGGAGGACGCCGAGGTGCGCGCTCTCACGAACGGCCACCGCGCGCAGTGGAGGCGTTTAGTTCAGCGAGCGGGCCGCGCGCTCGCGGACAGCAGGCAGATAGAGCGCAGGCGCGGGCGCTGGACGATTACGGCCGCGGGCCGCAAGCGCGTCGCCGACGAGGGGCAGACCTTCTCGCTGACGGACGCGCAACCGGAGACGCGGGCGGACCAGTTGACGCACGGCGACGTGCAGCAGATGCTCCTGGACATAGGGCGCGTGCTCGGCTACCACCCGCAGAGCGAGTTCGACTATTACGACGTGGTCTGGCGCGAGAGCGAGACGAGCCCGCGCCTCAGCCACGTCTTCGAAGTCCAGCACAAGGGCAACATCGACGCCGCGCTCGCCAAACTCAAGCGCGCCTACGAGGCCCAGCGCTCCAGGCCCTTCCTCATCGTCGCGAGCGAGCGCGACACGAACCGGGCCAACAGGAACCTGAGCGAGGCGCGCACAGGGGCCTTCCACGAGATCGGGCGCGCGACCACGCTCTTGAGCTTCGAGCAACTGAACCGCCTTCACCGCGCCCTCACTTCGGTCGAAGACCTGCTGCAAAAATTCTTCGAGCGATGACAGCCACGACGCCCCTACACAAGCAGTACCAGGAGATCAAGGAGCGCTACCGCGACGCCATCCTGCTCTTCCGCATCGGCGACTTCTACGAGACCTTCGACGACGACGCGCGCCTCGTCTCGCGCGAACTGGGCATCGTCCTGACCTCGAAGCCGATGGGCAAGAACGTCCGCGTGCCGCTCGCAGGCGTCCCGCACCACAGCCTCGAACGCCACCTGAAAAGACTGATCGCGCGCGGCCACCGCGTAGCCATCTGCGAGCAACTGACGGACGCGCCCGTCAAAGGCGAGAAGGGCAGTGGCAACCTCATCGAGCGCGACGTCGTGCGCATCGTCACGCCTGGCACAGTTTTGGAGCCCGGCCTGCTGCACCACAAGGTCAACAACTACCTGGCCTCGTACGTCTCGGACGGGAAGCGCGCCGGACTAGCTTACGCGGACGTGACGACGGGCGAGTTCGCGGCCACGGAACTCGAAGCTGACGCGGCCATCCCTGAGCTTCAGCGCATCGCGCCCTCGGAGATTCTGCTCCCGCGCGACAGCCCCGAGGCGGAGAGCGACGCGCTGCCGGGATTCACGACGCCCTTCCGCGCGGAGGCGTTCGCGTTCGAGAACGCGCGGCGCACGCTCCTCGAACATTTCAACGCGCGCACGCTCGCGCCGCTCGGCCTGAAGAGCTGGCCGCTCGCCGCGGCCGCGGCCGGGGCGCTCATCTCCTACCTGCGCGACACGCAGCAAAACGTCGCCGAGCAGTTGACGCGCCTGTCGAGCTACCAAACAGACAACTTCATGATGCTCGACGCGCAGGCGCTGCGGAGCCTCGAAATTTTCGAGAACAACTCCGGCGCGCCCTCGCTCCTGGCCTCGCTCGACCGCACGCGCACCGCGATGGGCGGAAGGCTGCTCAGGCGCTGGCTGCGCCAGCCGCTCCTCGACGCGGCCGAAATCATGCGCCGTCAGGAGCATGTCGCCTGGTTCCACGCGCACGGCAAGGACCGCGCCGAACTGTTCGCGGCCTTCGAGACTGTTCACGACCTGGAGCGACTGTCGGCGCGCGCGCGTGCGGGCCTCGCGTCCGCGCAGGAGATGCTGGCTCTCGGGCAGGGGCTCGAAACTATCCCGCGCGTGCGCGCGGTCTTGCAGCGTGACCCGAAGCGCTTCGGCGCGCTCCTGGCCGCGCTGCCTTCGTGCGAAACGCCCGCCGCGCTCATACGCAAGGCCGTCCCCGACGAGCTTTCGCGCCGCGCGACGACGGGCATCATCCGCGAGGGCTTTTCGGAAGAGCTGGATCAACTGCGCGCGATGCTGCGCGACGGGCGCACGTACCTGGCCGAGATGGAGCAGCGCGAGCGAGCGCGCACGGGCATCAAGAGCCTGCGCGTCGGCTACAACAAGGTCTTCGGCCACTTCATAGAGGTCACGCGCCCGAACCTGCACCTCGTGCCGTCGGACTACACGCGCAAGCAGACGCTCGCCGCCTCGGAGCGCTTCGTCACGCTTGAGTTGAAGGAGTTCGAGTCGCTCGTCGTCAACGCGCAGGAGCGCATAGCGGAACTCGAAGCGAGCCTCTTCCGCCGCGTCTGCGTCGAGGTCGGGAAGGACAGGGACGAGATTCTGACCGCCGCCGGCACCGTCGCGCACGCGGACGCCGTCGCGTCGCTCGCGGAGGTCGCGGAGACTTTCAACTACGCGCGGCCGTCAATCGTTGATTCTCCCGAGCTGAAAATCGAAATGGGCCGGCACCCCGTCCTCGAAAGGCTGGCGGACGGCGGGGACTTCGTCTCCAACGACGTGGAACTCGGCGGCGACGAAGGCGCGCAGATAGCTTTAATCACCGGCCCGAACATGTCCGGCAAGTCGACCTATCTCCGTCAGAGCGCGCTCATCGTGCTGATGGCGCAGGCCGGGAGCTTCGTCCCCGCCGGGGCCGCGACCGTCGGCCTCTGCGACCGCATCTTCACGCGCATAGGTCTCTACGACCGACTGGGGAGCGGCGAGTCGACGTTTATGACCGAGATGGTCGAGACGGCGAGGATTCTGCACCACGCGACGCCGCGCTCGCTCATCCTGCTCGACGAGTTGGGGCGCGGCACCTCGACCTACGACGGGCTCGCGGTCGCGCGCGCCGTCCTCGAATTCATACACAACCACCCGCACATACGCTCGAAGACGCTCTTCGCCACGCACTACCACGAGCTGACGGAGTTGGCCGAGCTTCTGCCGCGCCTGAAGAACCTGTACGTCGAGATTGACGAGGAGGGGGGCGAGCTGGTCTTCCTCTACAAGGTGAGTCCCGGCAGCGCGCAGAAGAGTTACGGCGTCTACGCGGCCAAGCTCGCGGGCCTCCCGCGCCCCGTCGTCCGCCGCGCCGAAGAATTACTGGCACACTACGAGGCGCACGGCCACCAGCCCGCGGCCGGGGCGGGGAACTCCGCGAACGAACGCGCCGCGACGAGCGCCCCGCCCCGCGCCTCCGAAATGGCACAGTCTCTACTCGCCCTTGACCTCGACACGCTCACGCCCGTCGAAGCCCTGACGAAACTCTATGAATTGCGCCGCCTCGCCGAAGCCGAAAAGCCGCAGGGCATCCGTGCGATTAAGACGGCGTGATTGAGCGCCGGGGCAACTCCCGCCGCCCCTACTCCTTCTATTGCGGTATCGGTGTGCTGTCGTGAGCCTGTTGGAGCGCGTCCAGGGCAAATGTGTCGTAGGGCTCGGCGGGCGGGTACTGCTGCTTTGACGCGTAATCGAGCCCCTTTTGAAACGCGTAGGTCGCCCACTTCTTAATTCTCGCCGCGTTCGCCCTCTTGTCCGCGTTGGTGTTCTCCTCCCAGTTCAGGCCGTCGTCGTTGATGATTAAATGCACCCTGGGGCTGTCCGCCGGCATGTTCCTGTACGCGAGCACGCGCTTTTTGGCGTTGTCAATGCCCGGCTTGTAGACCAGAGGGTCGTCGCTGGCCTTCCACTGAAGCGAATGAAAATCGTGGAACGAAGCCCGTAGCGGCTGCTCGGAGCAGTCGTTGAACGGGCGCTGCCGTGTGAACGTGACGGCCTCGTTCGTCGTCCCCGTGCTCGTGCCGTCGGGCTCGTTGTCCCAGAAGATGGCGCTCAGGATCGTGTCCGAGACGCTGTTGAGCCAGGGCAGCACTTTGCAGTTGCCCGTCTTGTTGCCCGCCGGCGAGCAGCCCTGAATGCGCACCTCGTTGGCTATTTCCCACAGCACGTTCGTCTCCCACCTGAGCTTGAACGCGATCAGGTGGACGATGTTGAGTTGATTGCTCAGGCGGGTCGTGTCCGTGATGTTGAAGAAGTTGGTCAGCCGCTGGCAGTTGTTCGCGCCCATGCTCGGGTCCCTGGGGTTCAAGATTTTCGGGCAGTTCTCGGGCGTCTCGAAGTAGTTCGGGTCGCTGCCGGACTTGACGGAGTGCTCGTGGAAAAAACAGACCTGGACCCAAAAGTTAAACTGCTTCGCCCTTTGCACGAGGGCCAGCAGGTTGTCCAAGAACTTCGCGTTGATCGTCTTGTTCTTTTTGAAGAGCGGTTGCGTGCGGCCGTTCGGCACGCCCTGCGCGTCGTAGGTGATCGGCGGGAGCCCTTCCAAAGTCGCCTGCCGGAAACAGATGACCCTGACCAGATTGATGGCGGGCCAGCGCTCGTGTATGGTTTGAAAGAAGTCCTTGCCGGTCGGCGAGGTCTTGCCGAGGTCCCGATCAAAACAGAGGTTGTATGCTCCGTAGCCGATGAACCTTGGGGGGAACCTGAGGTTGTCGTTAGGCATCGTTCTCTCTCCCGTGAGAAGTTTGAAAGAGCTTTGTTTCTGACGCGGGGGCCGCGGGTTTTTGCGGGCGGGCGAATTCTCTTGGCGCAATCTGAAAAGTCGCGACGCGCCGAGGGCCGCCGCGTGTTCCGTCTCGGCAAACCTCGACGCGGCTCCGTCTCAACCGCCTTGTCTCACCTGGGCCTGAGCGGCTTGACCACTTTGCCGTCTTTCATCACGAACGAGACCTGCTTGAGCGTCTGGATGTCGTCGAGCGGGTTCTCCGGCGTCGCGATGATGTCCGCGGCTAAGCCCTCTTTAATCGCGCCGCGCTCCTTCTCCACGCCGAGCAGCACGGCCGAGTTCGTCGTCATCATCCGCAGAATCTCGCCCGCAGGCATCCCGACCTTGACGTAGTCCTCCAGGAAGTCCAGCGCGTACGCGCCGCGCGACTTGTCCGGCTTGTTGAGCAGAACGTCCGTGCCGAAGGCCATCGTCACGCCGATTTTGTGCGCGCGCCGCAGGCGGTCCAGAAACGTGGGGGCCAGGTTCGGGCCGTAGCCCTGCTCCTTGGCTATCCCCTCGGGGAAGTCCGTGCCGACCAGCACTGTGCCAGTTTTCTTCATCAGTTCGAGCGTCTCGTCCGACATGCGCTGGCCGTGCTCGATGGAGGCGACGCCGCCGAGGATGGCGTTGCGCGCCCCCTCGTCCGTGGCGCAGTGCGCGGCCACTTTCAGGCCGGACTTGCGCGCTTCCTCGACTATGAACTTGATGTCGTCGGCAGAGTACTTGTAGCCCTGGTCGTCCACGACGATTTTTATCACGCGCGCTCCGTAGTGGATGTTCCGGCGGATGGCCTTGACCAACTCGTCGCGCGTGTCGGCGAAGATGTACTCGTTGTCGTAAACGTCGGGCCGGCCGGGCCAGAGTCTGTCCTGGCCGCCGAAGGGCGCGATGATTTGGCCCGCGTTGATGATGGTCGGGCCGGGAATGTGTCCGCCGTTGATGGCCAGGCGCAGCGAGGTGTCCGCGTAGTCGGGGGCGTTGCCGACATCCCGAATCGTCGTGAACCCTGCTTCGAGCATCCCGCGCGCGTTGACCACGCCCTGAATCGTGCGAATGCTCGTCGGCAGTAGCGCCTCCTCCTTAGGTGTCAGCCGCGCGTTCGGCATCCAGTTCATCAGCATGTGCGTGTGGCAGTCGAAGAGTCCGGGCAGGACGGTCATCTTCGAGAGGTCGATCACGTCCGTGCCAGCCGGGATTTGCAGGCCCGCGCCGACGGCCTTGATCTTCCTCCCATCGACGATGATGACCTGATTGGCCGAGACGGTGCCCGTCGCGGGGTCAACCAGCTTGCCGGCCTTGATGGCCGTCACCTGTGCGCGCGCGGCGACGGGCGGCAGCAGGAGCAGAACGATTCCAATCGCGGCATAGAGGGAGGGCTTGAGTTTCATGTGTTCTCCGTTTCCAACAATGGGTCCGGCGATTGAGCGGGCCGGACTGGGGTGTGGTAGCGAGCAAAGCTAACCCATTAACCGGCCGGGTCCGTGTGAATCTGGACGCGGGCGCGCGGAATCTCGGCCTCTATGGCGCGGAGCACCCTGACCGTTACGTCGTGCGCCTCCTGCAAGCGCATGTCGCGCTCGACTTCGAGGTGCATGTCTATGAACTTCTGCGAGCCGGAGCGGCGCGTGCGCAAGTCGTGGAAGCCGAGCACGCCCTGGTCGCGGTAGCGGCTGACCACCTCGGCCACCTGCTCGTCCACCTGTGCGGGGAGGCGGCGGTCCATCAGCACGTCTATGGACTCGCGCCCGACCGAGACCGCAGACCAGAGGATGTAGAAGGCTATGGCGAGCGAGATGATTGGGTCCGCGATCTGGTAAGGCGTCAGGGCGACGATGACGAGGGCGACGAGCGCGCTCGCGTTCGAGTAGATGTCCGTGACGTAGTGCGTGGCGTCGGCGGCGAGCGCGGGCGATTCCGTCTCGCGGGCCACGCGCCTGAGCCTGACGACCAGCGCGATGCTGACGAGGACGGCGACGACCATCGTCAGCACGCCGACCCACTCGGACTGGGTCGGGTTCGGGCTGATGATGCGGCGGATCGATTCGTAGACGAGGAAGAGGCCGGAGGCGGCGATGACGAGCGACTGGAAGAGCCCGGCGAGCGATTCGGCCTTGCCGTGCCCGTAGGAGTGGTCGTCGTCTGCGGGCCTGGAGGCGGCGCGCACGGCGAAGTAGTTGATGGCGGAGGCGAAGATGTCCATCGTCGAGTCGAGGAGCGAGGCCCAGACGCTGATCGAGCCAGTGATGAAGCCCGTCGTCGTCTTGAGCGCGATCAGGAAGCCCGCGGCCAGCATGGAGAGCCGGGCCGCCGATGTCTTCGCCTCCGCCTCCGATCTAACCGTGAGCCTGCCCGCCGCCGTTTCCATGTCTCAAATATACCAGCACGGCCGCGGGAATGCGGAATGATGAATGATGAGCGATGAATGAAAGAAAAAGATTTGCTTCTCATCCATCATGCATCATCCCGCGTTCATCATTAGCCGTCAGTGGCCCAGGGCTTCGGGGCGCTCGGAGACCTCTTCGACGGGGTGACTGCGCGTGCGCCAGGTGACGACGGCCACGCCCGCGAAGATGAGGAGCGAAGCGACCCACGTGCGCGGGTTCCAGCGCTCGCCCAGGATTAGCGGGGCGAGCGCGAAGGCGATGAGCGGTTGCAGGTAGATGTAGACCGCGACCGTGCTCGGCTCGACGCGCGCCAGCGCCCAGGCGTTCAGGTAGTAAGCGCCGACCGTCGGCACCAGGATGATGTAGAGGACGGCGAGCCAGACGCCGACGCTCACCTCGCGGAGCGGCACGCCCGAGAGCGCGTAGCCGCCGAGCGGCAGCGTCATCAGGCTCCCGAAGATGAAGACCCACGTGATGACCGTCAGCGCGCCGTAGCGCTTGAGCACGTCCTTCGAGATGGCTAGGTACGCGCCGTAGGAGATCGAGTTCAGCACAATCAAAAGATTGCCGAAGGCCGAGTCACTCGTGAAATTCCGCTCGGGGTAGAGCAGGTAGACGACGCCCGCGCCGGCGAGCGAGATGCCGAGCGCCTTGCGCAGCGTGATGCGGTCGAAGCCGAGCGTGATGCTGACGAGGAGCGTGAAGATCGGGATGGTCGTGCCGAGGAGCGTCGCGTTAATGACGGTCGTCAGGGACAGCCCCTTGACGAAGAGCAGTTGGTTGAGGACGACGCCGAGCAGCGCATATAGCGCGAAGCGCGCGTAATCGGACTTGCGTATCTTCTGCGCGCGGCCGATGGTGCGCTGCAAGCCGAGGAAGGCGAGCGCCGCGCCCGCCACTCGGAGGACGACGAGGCCCGTGCTCGGCAGGGCGGTGAGCGCGATCTTGCCGACGATGGGCCACGTGCCGAACATCAGTTGGACGGCCACGAGCGCGAGGTGCGGCGCGGCCCCGCCCCCTCGCCTGATTGTCTGCATTCGTCCCCTCCCCCGTGGAGTCCCTTGCCTCGAAAGCGAATGGAGCGGGAAACTTTCTCTCCCCGCTCCATCGGTCGTGCCTGTCAGTTTGGAGAAGTAATCGGCATCTCGGGCCCGGACGAAACGCGCGAGTCTTAAGAATACTCGCCGGCCTTAGCGCCCGTGCCTTCGCCCTCGGGCTCGTCCTCGGGCCGCGTAACGTCTTCGGTCTGGTTGTCGGTCAGCTCGGGCTGTTGCTCCGTGGGCCTGTCGGTCCCGCGCTCGTCCGACTCGCCGTCGCCCGGAACACTGAGCCCCGCCTCGTTCTTCTCGGTCATAAGTTTTTCCTCCCACCTCTGCGTTAAATTTCGCGCCGCGCCCTAGACGATCATCAGGAGCGGGTTCTCTAAAAGTCGCTTGAAAGTTTGCAGGAAGCGCGCGCCCGTCGCGCCGTCGATGACGCGGTGGTCGCAAGACATCGTGACGCGCATCATCTGGCGCACGACCACCTGGTTGTCGCGCACGACTGGCTTCGGCGTGACCGCCCCGACGGCGAGGATCGCCGCCTCAGGCGGGTTGATGACGGCCGTGAACTCGTCTATGCCGAGCATCCCGAGGTTGCTGATGGAGAAGGTCGCGCCCGTGTACTCTTCGGGCATGAGCTTGCGCGAGCGAGCGCGCTCGGCCAGCTCGCGCACCTCGGCCGCAATCTGGCTCAGAGATTTTTGGTCCGCCGCGCGCACCACGGGCGTAATCAACCCGTCCTCGATGGCGACGGCGACGCCAATGTCGGCGTGCTCGTAGTAGCGAATGTTGCGGTCCTGGAACGAGGCGTTGACCTGCGGGTGCTGAATCAGCGCGGCGGCCGCGACCTTGACGATCACGTCGTTGATGCTGAACTTCAGCTCCGGGTCGAGGTCTTTGACGGAGTTGCGCATCTCGACGACGCGGTCCATCTCGATCTCGGTCGTCAGGAAGAAGTGCGGGACGGGGCCGATGGAGGTGACGAGGCGGCGCGCGATGGTCTGGCGCATGACGGAGGTGGGCTCGTCGCGGTAGGCTGACGCGCCTTCGGCGGCCGGGCCCTGAGCGGGCTGAGCGCCCGGCTGGACCGCGCGCAGGTGGCGCTGCGGCGCTTGCGCGGCCTCTTCCGCGGGCTTGCCGGCGCTCATCGCGGCCTCTATGTCGCGCTTGATGATCCGCCCGCCGGGGCCGCTGCCCGTCAGCGTGCGCAGGTTGATGCCGGCTTCGGCAGCCATGCGCGCCGCGAGCGGCGAGACTACGAGACGACCCGTCGCCTGCCCGTCGCCGCCTTGCGCGGCCTGCGCGCCGTTGCCGGAAGCGGCGGGCTGTGGCGGCGGCTGCTGCGCGCCCGCGTCCGCCGCCGCGGGGGCTTTCTGCCCTGCTTCCGCTTTCGCCTCGCCGCCCGCCTGTTGTTGCGGCGCGGCCTGAGCGCCTTGCGTGCCCGACCCGGCTTGAGAGAGCAGGGCAGAGATGTCCTCGTCGGGCTCGCCGATGACGGCGATCATCTGGCCGAGCGGCGCGCTCTCGCCCGCCTGGATGATAATCTTGCGCAGCACGCCGTTCGAGAGCGCCTGCATCTCCATCGTCGCCTTGTCCGTGTCAATCTCCGCGAGCGGCTCGCCCATGGAGACCTTATCGCCCTCTTTCTTGAGCCACCTCGAAATCTGCCCCTCCTCCATCGTCGGGGAGAGCTTCGGCATTACGACCTGTGTAGCCATCCAATACTCCTCAGTAGGCAGTGGGCAGTGGGCAGCGGGCAGTTAAAGACAAAACGCTTTTCGTTTTTACTGCCCACTGCCCACTGCCTACTGCCCACTATTAATCTAGGTACGCCACTGCGCGCACGGCTTTGACGATCTGTTCTACGTCGGGGATCGCGAGCTTCTCAAGGTTCTTGGCGTAGGGCATGGGCACGTCCGCGCCGGAGACGCGGTGGATGGGCGCGTCCAGATGATCGAACGCGCGCACCTGTATCTCGGCGGCTATCTCGGCCCCGACGCCGCAGAAGTGGTGCGACTCCTCCGCGATGACGACGCGGTTGGTCTTCTTGACGGAGTTGACGATGGTCTCAATGTCGAGCGGGCGGATGGTGCGCGGGTCGACGACCTCGCACGAGACGCCCTGCTTCTCCAACTCCTCGGCAGCCTTCAGTGCGACCGGGACCATCAGCGAGCGCGCGATGATGGTCGCGTCCGTGCCCTCGCGCTTCACGTCGGCCACGCCGAGCGGGATCGTGAAGTCCTCGTCGTCCGGCACCTCGCCCTTGTTGCCGTACATGCGCTCCTGCTCTAAAAAGATCACGGGGTCGTCGTCGCGTATGGCGCTCTTCAAGAGCCCCTTCGCGTCGGCGGGCGTCGAGGGCATGACGACTTTGACGCCTGGGAAGTAGGCGTACCAGGACTCCATCGCCTGCGAGTGCTGCGAAGAGACCTGGAAGGCCGAGCCGTTCGGGCCGCGGAAGACAATCGGAATCTTGTACTGGCCGCCGGACATGTAGAGCATCTTGGCCGCGGAGTTGATAATCTGGTCCGTGGCGAGGATGGAGAAGTTGAAGGTCATGAACTCGATGATGGGGCGCAGGCCCGCCATCGCCGCGCCGACGCCGAGCCCCGCGAAACCAAGCTCAGTGATCGGCGTGTCTATCACGCGCTTGGGGCCGAATTCCTGAAGCAAATTCCTCGTGACCTTGTACGCCCCCTGGTACTCGGCGACCTCCTCGCCCATCAGAAAGACGCTCTCGTCGCGTTGCAGTTCCTCGCGCAAAGCCTGGTTGAGCGCGTCGCGCATCGTCATTACGGTCATCTGGTTTCCTCGGTAAATGATGAACGGTAAACGTCGAATGGGAGGGAAGACGGGTCGTCTATTCACCCTTCGCTATTGACCATTCAGCGGATTCGCGTAAACGTCCGTGAAAAGTTCCTCGGGGGCGGGCTCGGGGCTCTCGTCCGCGAAGCGGGCGGCGCGCTCGACCGCCTCGCGCACCTCGCCTTCGATGAGCGCCAGGCGCTCGTCCGTCAGGACGCCCTTCTCCTTCAGGCTCTCCGTGAAGAGCTTGATGGGGTCGCGCTCCTGGTATTTTTCGATCTCGGTACGCGTGCGGTAATTGCCTGGGTCGGACATGGAGTGGCCCATGAAGCGGTAGGTGCGCACCTCCAGGAGCGTCGGCGCGTAGTCGCTTCGGGCGCGCTCGACCGCCCTAGCTACGGCCTCGCGCACGGCGAGCACGTCCATCCCGTCGACGAACTCCGAGGCCATTTCGTAGGCGCACGCCTTCATCGAAACGTCGTGCAGGGACATCGCGCGCTGGAGCGACGTGCCCATCCCGTACTGGTTGTTCTCGCAGATGTAGATGCAGGGCAGCTTCCATAACTGGGCCATGTTAAGCGACTCGTGGAACGCGCCCTGGTTGACCGCCGCCTCGCCGAAGAAGCAGAGCGTGACCTGGTCCGTGCCCTTGTACTTGGTCCCGAAGGCGACGCCGGTGCCGAGCGGAATCTGCCCGCCGACGATGCCGTGGCCGCCGAGGAAGTTCACGCCCGCGTCGAAGAGGTGCATCGAGCCGCCCTTGCCTTTGGAGCAGCCCCCGGCCTTGCCGTAAAGCTCGGCCATGATCTCGTCGGGCGGCGTACCCTTGGCGATGGCGTGGCCGTGGTCGCGGTAGCTCGTCAGGACGTAATCGTCCGGCCTGAGCGCCGAGAGCGCGCCGACGGCGACAGCCTCCTGGCCTATGTAGAGGTGGCAGAAGCCGCCGATCTTGCCGAGGCTGTAACTTTCGGCGCACTTCTCCTCCAGGCGGCGGATGAGAATCATCTGGTGGAGCATCTGGAGGAGGGTCTCGTTGTCGAGTTCCTCTATGCGGGTCTTCTGCTCCTCTTTGCGCGCGACGTTGTCCTCGCGCATGACGGCCGACTCCTCAGGCTCGGCCTCTTTCTCGGCCACGCCGGCGGCGCTCGTCTCCTCCGCGCCGGCGCGCGACTCCGTGGGTCTCGCTTGTTTGGTCATGAACTCAATCTCTCGCCTGGAGGGCCGCGCTTGGAGCGGCCTCGCCTCGAAGACACTCCGGCGCGCGTGCTCTCGCGCGTGTTGTAGTGTTAAAGCCAACTGCGTTGCGAGGGATTATACGCGAGACGGGGGAGCGCGCGCAAAAGCAGGCGCGAAAAAAGAGACGCACGCCCTTTTTGAGGGGCGTGCGTCCGTGAGCATTCGGCTTTTTCGGGAGTTTAGCGGAAGTTGTCTATGGCCGCGGCGTTCAGGGATTCGGCGAGTGTGGGCACGAGCTTGCGCGCGTGCTTGTCCTGCTGCATGTTGCGCGCGGCGGCCGTCAGCAGTTGCTCGGTCGTCTCGCCGTCATCGGGGAAGCAGGAGATGCCGAGGCTGACGCCGACCTCGACGGTCTTGCCCGTGCGGACGGGGAACTTCTGCGACTCGACCGCGGAGCGTATGCGCTCGGCCACCATGTTCGCCATCACGGCCGAGGCCATGGGCATGATGGCGACGAACTCGTCGCCCGCGTAGCGCGCGAGGATGTCCATCTGGCGCATCTCTTTCTTGATGACCTTGGCGATGCCCGCCAGCACGCGGTCGCCGACGGCGTGCCCGTAGGCGTCGTTGACCTTCTTGAAGTCGTCAACGTCGAGCGAGATGACGGCGAGCGACTCCTTGTTGAGCCGCTGGCCCTCGGCGATGCGCTGTTCGAGCATCATGTAGAAGGCGCGCGAGTTCGGCAGGTCGGTCAGCGGGTCCGTGAGCGCGCTCTCCCTGGTCTTCTCGAACGTCAAGGCGTTGTTGAGCGCCGAGGAGGCGTGCTGCGAGACAGACTCCAGCAGGCGCACGTGCTCGGTCGTGTAGGAGACGCGGCTCTTCGAGTAGAGCGTGATCGCGCCGAACGCGCCGTCCTCGCGAATCAGGGGCGAGACGAGCACGCCGCGAATGCTCTTGGTGATCTCTTCGGGGACGCCGACCAGGTCCAACTCGGGCGACGCGTTGCACATGGAGCGCGCGTTGGCGATGACCCAGCCGGTGATGCCGTCGCCGACGTTCAGGCGGCGCTTGGCGAAGATTTCGGGGTTCTCGCCGGCGCAGTGCGCGGGGAGCGCCTTGCCCGTCTTCTCGTCAACGAGGTAAATGACGCAGGTGTCGAATGGCACAATCGCGCGCAGCTTGCTGGAGACGAGCGAGACGGTGTCTTGCAGGTTGAGCGACGAGCCTATGGTCTGCGCGATCTCGTGGAGGGCGAAGACCTCGCGCTGCGCTTCAGTGATGGAGCGGAACCCGAGCGTGTTGTCGGGCGCGCCGAGCGTGTCCGGCGCGAGGCCCGCGTCGGGCCGCGCGTTCGTCTGGTCTTCGAGCAACTCCGAGGAGACCTGCTCCTGTATGTCGTGCTCGGCGATCATGTCGTCGAACTTCTCGACGTTGGCGATGAAGACTTCGACCACGCGCGGGTCGAAGGAGGAGCCGGCCATCTTCCTCAGGAGCCCGAGGGAGTCCTCGCGCGTCATGCCCTTGCGGTAGGGGCGGTCGCAGCGCGTCGCGTCGTAAAAGTCCACGACCGAGATGATGCGCGCGACGAGCGGAATGTGCTGGCCTTTGAGTCCCCTGGGGTAGCCGGAGCCGTCCCACTTCTCGTGGTGGAAGCGGACGATATCTTCGACCGGGTAAGGGAAGCCGACGCGCTTGAGGATGTCGCCGCCGACGGTCGTGTGAATCTTCATCTTGGCGAACTCTGACTCGGTCAGCTTGCCGGGCTTGTTCAGGATGTACTCGGGGACGGCGAGCTTGCCTATGTCGTGGAGGAGCGCGCCCGCGACGAGCGCCTGGAGTTCCGACTCGGTGACCTTGAGCAGCCTGCCCATCTCGGTCGCGTAAATCTGCGTGCGGCGGACGTGGCCGTGCGTCGTCTGATCCTTCGCGTCAATCGCGATGGCGAGCGACTCGATGGTGTTCATGTGAAGGTCGGCCATCTCCTGTATGTGGCGAGCCTTCTCCGCCTCGCTCCGCTTGGCTTCAGCGACGCGCTGCTCGTCGAAGCGGTAGAGGAGATGGACGAGCCCTATGATGAGGAGGCCGACGAAGACGAAGGGGATGCTGCCGCTATGCAGCGCCGCGTAGAAGAGGGCGGCTGAGGCCGCGCTGCCGACCTCGGTCATCGAAGTCCAGACCAGGCTCTCGCGCGAGAGCGTCAGGCGCGTCTTGCCGGGGTCGAAGGCGATGAAGGCCGCGGTGGCGATGGTGCTGAGGAAGTACTGGACGAGCGCGAGCGCGCACAAGGGCAGGAGCAGGAGTTCGAGCTGTAAGCCCTGTGAGCCGACCTCCGCGCCCTTGAAAAATGCGTGCACCAGCAATCCGTAGAGCGTGGCCGCGGCGTATGTCGAGATGATGGCAGCGCCCGTGGTGAAGACGGTGATGCGCCGGTCGGAGGATTTCCAGGAGGAGACGAAGCCGACCGTGGCGGCCAGAAGGACCGCCGGCCCGACCGTCCCATTGGGGCCGACCGCGTACATCATCGCCGCCAGGAAGATGAAAGCGTCCGCGACGGACTTCTCGCTCTGGCTGACGCCGTCCGCGTTCGTCGCGGAGACGGTGAAGCGGCTGGCGACGAGCGTTAAGACGAAAAGCCCGGCCAGGGGCGCGAGGCCCGTCCAGCCGGTCAAAGGCAGCTCGACTATCGAAATCAGGGAAAGGACCAACAGCACGGAGGCCAGCGAGGCGACGCAGCCCAGAAGTGCGAGAGTTTTCCAGTTTCCTTCCGGCATGACGAAAATTTTTATCCCCTTAGAAATGAACGCTTGTTGGAAGATTGTTTTGGCTGTCGCTTGAGGACGTTTTGCCCGAAAAGCTGAAGTCTTGCCGCTTCGGACTAGAGGAGCGAATGAAAAAAACTTAAATATGCCAAACGTGTTGGCATGTGATTAACAATACTTAATTTGCGGTCGTCAGTCAAGGCTTTTCTGGGGTCGCGGCGGGGTAAGGAGTCCAAAAAATACGTTTATTTCCGGCGGTTCTAGTGCTACACTCGACGCGCCGAAAATTCGTAAGCGCCCTTCAAAGTTGAAAGACCGGTCGTGTCCAAGGCGGCCCGGCGTCCTTCGAGACGCGCGGGACGGGTTTGCACGCCGGAAGACTGGGACAAGGCGGGCATAAAATCAGGAATGATCGGAACTGCCCCGTAAATCGGCTCCCTCGCGTTCTCTTCTTTGGGAGGGGCCGATTTCGCGCGGGTCAAACAAGCGGCGGAGTTGAAGCCAACAGCGTTCCGGCGGAGACGACAGACGCTTCGGCAAAGGCTCCTTAACAATCTGGCCCGGCGGGTCAGCAGGAGACAAATTCGATGCGTAAAACCTTAGCCCTTCTCACACTGCTCGCAGTCATCGCCCTCGGGGCGGGCTGCGCCAGCGAGAACACGAACAACGCGGGTAACACCACGACGAACACCACCACCAACACGACCACGAACACCACGACGACGCCGATGAGCACGCCGTCGCCGACGATGAACACGAACAACGCCGGGAACACGGGCAACGGGAACGCCGGCGGGACGGCGAACAACGCCAACGCCAACCGGCCCGGCAACGCCAACAACATGAACGGCATGAACATGAACAACGGCAACGCCACCGGCAACCGCGGCAACCGGAACATGTAGTTCGGATTCCCGATAGGCCGTGTGCAACAGGCGCGTTGAGACATCAGCGCGCCTTGCTTTTTAAGAGGCGGGCAAAAGGGTTTCCAGATTCATGCCAGACCTTTCCGATCCCTCAGACCTGACGAAGACGCCCTTCCGGCTCATCACGGACGCGGAGGAGGCGCGCGCCGCGGCGCTGGCACTTCAGCAGGAGACAATCGTCGGCCTGGACACGGAGACTTACTGGGACGCTGCCGCCAACCGCTCGCGCGTCTCCCTGGTGCAGGTCGCGCCGCGCGCAGGCCACGTCCTGGTCTTCGACCTCTTCGCCGTCGACGTGGAAGTCCTGCGCCCCCTGATCGAGTCCCCGGACATCACCATGACGGCGCACAACGCGCGCTTCGACGAGGCGATGCTCGCAGGGGCGGGCTTGCGGCCCGCGGCCTTCGTGGACACGCTCAGGCTGGCGCGCTCCGCCCTGCGGCTGCCCTCCTACAGCCTGGCCGGCGTCACCGCGCACCTCTTCGGGATTGAGCTGGACAAGAGTTACCAGAAGTCCAACTGGAAGCGCCGCCCGCTCTCGCGCAATCAGTTACAGTACGCCGCGGCGGACGCGATCATCACGCTGCGCGTCTACGAAGAGCTTGGGCGCATCCTGACGGAGCAGGGGAAGTTCGACGCGGCGCTGAGCGCGGCTACCCTTCAGCCTTCGAGCGGCGAGGCTCGCGCGCCGCGCAAACGTCGCGCGCCGCAACCGCCGCCGCGACCGCTGACGGACGAGGAGAAGCGCGCCGTCAGAGCTTTGAAGAAGTGGAGGCTGGAGAGGTCGTTCGCGGAGCACGTCCCGGCCTACATGATCTGCCCGGACCGCACGCTCGAACACCTTGTCTTGGACAGGCCGGAGACAGTTGAAGCCCTCAACTCCATACACGGCCTCGGGGCCTCAAAAATCTCACGCTTCGGTGCGGAGCTACTGGAAGAACTCAAACGCGCCTTCGGCGAATAATGAAACGAACCACGAAACAACGCTAGGAGACAAGAGGCTCAGGCTCTTTCGTGCCTCTTAGTGTGGCTTCGTGGTTCGCCCAGTTCCTTCGCCTCAAACTCCGCCCGCCGCGTCGCGACGTGGGGCGGAAGAGAGTTGGCTGGCTAACTCCTCAGCGGAAGTCACGGGCTGCTGGCAAGTGTAGTGCTCGCAGACGTAGGCGGTGGGGCGGCCGCCAATGGCGTTGCGGTCGCGCAGGAGCGGGACAAGCGTCGCGGCGCGCGCGTCTCCTTCGACGGCCTGCGCGACGATTTTGTTAGGCAGGTATCGCGCCCACACTTCACGCAGCAGGGCGCGCGTCTCTTCACTCCCGGCCGGGCCTACGACCGCGATCTCCTTCGGCGTCGAGAGGTGAAAGTCCAGCGCGCCGAGCAGTCGGCCGAACGCGGAGCTATAACGCTTCAACGTGTCGCTCAGGAGTCTGAAGAGCGCGACGGCTTTCCTCTCATAATCCTCTACGCCGGTCAGGGCCGCCAGGTGAAGCAGGACTTCGGCGGCCACGGAATTACCCGAAGGCGTCGCGTTATCCAGGTAGTCCTTCGAGCGCACGATCAATTCCTCGTGGCTCTTGCCCGTGTAGAAGAAGCCCCCCTCCTCCTCGTCCCAGAACTCCTCTATCATCTTGTCAGTCAAAGCCCTGGCCTCTTCGAGCCAACGCAGCGTGCCCGTAGCCTCGTAGAGCGCCAGCAGCCCGTCCGCGAAGAACGCGTAGTCTTCCAGGTAGCCGTTGAGCTTGGACTGCCCGTCCTTGTGCGTCCGAAGCAGCAGCCCGTCGCGTCGCAGGTTCGCAAGGACGAACTCCGCGTTCTTCTCGGCTATCTCCCTGTAGTCGTCGCGTTCGAAAATGGCACAGGCTTCTGCGAAGCTCGCCAGCATGAGCCCGTTCCACGCCGTCAAAATTTTCTCGTCGCGGCCGGGCTTCACGCGCTTCTCGCGCGCCTCGAAGAGCGCTTGCCGCCCGCGCCCCAGCACATCACTCAAACGCCCGGCCGACACCGACAGCTCCTTCGCGGCCTCTTCGACGGAGCGCGTGACGTGCAGGATGTTCTTGCCCTCGAAGTTCCCGGCCTCGGTCACGTCGTAGTAGGCGTTGAAGAGCGCGGCCTCTTCCGCGCCCAGAATCTCTTCGACTTCCCCTACGCTCCAGACGAAGAACTTGCCCTCGTGCCCTTCGGAGTCCGCGTCCTGCGTGGAGTAAAAACCGCCGCCCGCGTCCGTCATCTCGCGCACGACGTAGTCGAGCGTCTCCTCCGCGACGCGCCTGTAAAAATCGTCCTTCGTCTGCTGGTAAACGTGCAGGTAGTGGCGCGAGAGCAGGGCGTTGTCGTAAAGCATCTTCTCGAAATGAGGGACGAGCCACCGCGCGTCCGTCGAGTAGCGATGAAAGCCGCCGCCGAGCTGGTCGTACAACCCGCCCTCGGCCATCTTGCGGCAGGTGTTCTCGACCATCTCAAGCGTCTCACTCTTCCCTGTGCGGTGGTACTGACGCAGGAGAAACTCCAGGTTCATCGCGGCGGGGAACTTCGGCGCGCCCCCGAAGCCGCCGTGGCGCGCGTCGTAGCTGCGCGTGATGTGGCGCTCGGCCGCGTCCAGCAGCCCCAGGTCCAGCGCCTCGCCAGACTCGCGCGCCTGCCCCATGCGTTTCAACTGCGCGAGCACGGAGACGGCCGTCTCCGTCACCTCGTCCGGCCGCGCGCGGTAGGCTTCGGCCACGCCGGCGAGCACGCGCGGGAAGCCGGGCATGTTGTACCTGTCCTCGGGCGGGAAATACGTGCCGGCGTAAAATGGCACACCCTCCGGCGTCAGGAACACAGTCATGGGCCAGCCGCCGTGCCCCGTCATCATCTGCACCGCGTTCATGTAAATCTGATCCAGGTCCGGCCGCTCCTCGCGGTCAACCTTGACGTTGACGAAAAGCTCGTTCATCAGCCGCGCGATCTCTTCGCTCTCGAACGACTCGTGGGCCATGACGTGGCACCAGTGGCACGCGGAATAGCCTATGCTGAGCAGCACGGGCTTGTCCTCCTCCCGCGCCTTCGCGAACGCCTCCTCGCCCCACGGACACCAGTCCACTGGGTTGTCCGCGTGCTGCAAAAGATAGGGACTCGTTTCCTTAGAGAGACGGTTAGTGTGCTTGCTGCCGGCCATGATTCCCCCGTAAATTTTAAGGTTTCGTTCATTCTACATGCTGCGTCTCGAAGATGCCTAACAGCGGAAGCAAGTGGCGCGAGCGTCTTCCCAGGCTTCGACTAAATCGCCTCCGCTTTGCTATACTCACTGACTGAACGCTCATTCATTTTTAGCAGCCCACTTATCTAACAGGCGAACGTTTATCAGGACAGGAGTAAATCAGCTTGGAACGCGAAACTCTGGAAATGGACGTGGTGTTCGTCGGGGCGGGGCCGGCGAACCTGGCGGGCGCATTGCACCTGGCGAGGCTCGTGCGCGAGCACGACGAGAAAGTTGGTAAAGGTGAGCGGGAAGGGAAGCCGCTCGGGGAGATCGAGATTGGTGTCATCGAGAAGGGCGCTTACGTCGGGGCGCACATCCTGTCGGGCGCGGTCATGGACCCGCGCGCGCTGAAGGAGTTGATGCCGGATTTCGTGGAGCAGGGCGCGCCGCTCGAATCGCCCGTCAACGAGGACTTCTTCCTGTACCTGACGAAGACGCGCGCCATCAGGTCGCCCATCACGCCGCCGCCGCTCAAGAACCACGGCTATTACATAGTCTCTCTGAACCGCCTGACCGCGTGGCTCGGCGAGAAGTGCGAGGAGGCGGGCGTCAACATCTTCCCGGAGTTTCCGGGCGCGGAGATGCTCTACGACGAGGAGGACCGTGTCGTCGGCGTCCGCACGGGCGACAAGGGGATTGACAGGGAGGGGAAGCCGAAGGCCAACTTCGAGCCCGGCGTCGACCTCCGCGCGAAAGTCACGGTGCTCGGCGAAGGCCCGCGCGGCTCGCTGACCAAGCGGCTCACGGAGCGGCTGGGCCTGAACCAGGGGCGCGAGCCGCAAGTCTACAGCCTGGGCGTCAAGGAACTCTGGGAGTTGCCCGACGACCGTTACCCGACGGGGCGCGTCACGCACACGCTGGGGTTCCCCTCGGACGCGAAGACCTACGGCGGCGGGTGGATTTACGGGATGCAGAACCGCATCCTCAACATCGGCTACGTCACGGGGCTCGACTACCGCGACCCGCTCCTCGACCCGCACGCCGAGTTCCAGCGCTTCAAGCAGCACCCGTTCCTCGCCAAGCTGCTCGAAGGCGGCAAGATGATTCGCTACGGGGCGAAGACGATTGCCGCGGGCGGCCCCTTCGCCATGCCGCAGATTTACGCCGACGGCGTCCTGCTCGTGGGCGACTGCGCGGGCTTCCTCAACTCGCAACGCCTGAAGGGCATTCACACGGCCATCAAGAGCGGGATGCTCGCGGCCGAGACGATCTTCGAGGCGTTATTGGCACAGGATTTTTCCAGCAGGCAGCTCGCGCGTTACGAGCAGCTCGCCAACGAGAGCTGGATCATGAAGGAGTTGCGCCGCGTCAGGAATTTCCACTCGGGCTTCCGCCACGGGCGCTGGCTCGGCCTGGTGAACGCCGGGTTGCAGTTCGTCACGGGCGGCCGCTCCTGGGGAGTCTTCGACCGCGCCGCCTCGGAGGCCGGGCACGAGGCGATGGAGAAGCTGTCGGATTACGGCTACCGCGGCGACAACATAGAGCAGCGTTACGACGGCCTGCGCTTCGACGGCAAGCTGACCTTCAACAAGCTGACGGACGTGTACCACGCGGCGGTCGGCCACGACGAAGACCAGCCCGTACACCTGCACGTGCTCGACACGAACATCTGCTCGACGCGCTGCGCCGAAGAGTACGGCAACCCGTGCCAGCGCTTCTGCCCCGCGGCCGTCTACGAGATGGTCGAGGACGGCGCGGAGGGCAAGCGCAAACTACAAATCAACTTCTCGAACTGCGTCCACTGCAAGACCTGCGACATCATGGACCCCTACCAGATCATCAACTGGGTCACGCCCGAAGGCGGAGGCGGCCCCGATTACAAAGGCATGTGAGTAATCCATTCGGGAGCCTGCCTTAAAGAAAGGTGAGGACAAGTGATTGAAGATAAGGCGACGGAGAGGTGGAAAGAGCGGCTTAAGAAACTCGGCCTGATCGTCAACATGGGAGCCGACAAGCCGAAGCCCGGCACTACGCCGAAGGCTAAGGTTGATTCAAAGGCGGGTAAGAAGTGCGGTAAGAGGTGATGACCAAACTATAACCCGCACTGAAGAATCTTATTATTTAAGGACCCCTCTTGCTTTATAATGCGTTTAATCAAGGCTGCGTCCATTTCTTCTCATAGGATGGTGTGCCGTGAATAATAGGGTTGTCGCAATCGCAAGCGTGAGGGGGTTCATTAACGCCGCGCAGGCGGTCAAGCACCGCAGTCTATTCGTCATCTGTGGCCTCCTGCTCGTCGCTGGCCTGGCATGCGCCCGAGACCAAGAATACAAGTTGGAGATTCGGCGTAGCTTCCCCAGCCTGGAAAAACCTGAGGGGCCTCCCCAACACGGCGACTACTCCTACTTTAAGGTGCTGGAGAACGGGGGCACGGTCGGCTCCCTATACCTCACGCAACCTCAAGAAGCTGTTTTTATAATATGGGACGGGGAAGTGATAGCCGGCCCGCTAACTACCGTAGAACAAATTGAAGAGGCGTATGAGTTGCTCAGGAGAGAATCGGCAGAAGGTCACGACATTCGGACGGACATCATGAATAAATATCCGACGGGCCGAAACAAGCGTTACCGCGTTTACGACTCCAAAGGAAATTTAATCCGCGAAGAGGGTAACCCATAAAGGTCGTCGCCTCTCAAGCGGCGGCATGTGACCTCTCACACTCACAGCGCTCAATGAAGAAAGGCCGCAGGAAGTAATATGAAGCCCCGCTCCCAATGGCGAAATAACTACAACCAGGACGGGGTATTTACATTTAGGTAAAAATTGGACCGCCCACGAGAAAAGGTAATTGACACCCCTCCCCATTCGTCATATCTTGCGTGCGTCCGCCCTGACAGAGTATGAAGAACTCCTCCCCTCCGCCGTCCAGGAACCGCCGCAGGTATCCGCGCATCAGTTACTCCCTCGAAGTCGACTGGGGGCCGTCGCCCGAGTGTGCCTACAAGGGCCGGGTCACGACGCTCAGCGTCGGCGGCTGTTTCCTACAGACCAAAGCGGCGGCCCCGAAGGATGCGTTGATCTACATTCGCCTCCTGTTAGCGCCGAAGAGCGAGAACGTGATGGAGGGCGTGGTCTGGGGGCGTGTGGCGTACCACCAGCCGGAAGAGGGACTGGGCGTCGAGTTCATGAAGCTGCCGCCGGGGTACGAAGAGCACATACGGGACATAGTGGAGTTCAACCTGGAGGGCGGCGGGGAGGTTTAATTGCGCCGCCCGGCGACTCACTCGACCGCCCACGGTAGCGAAGGTGCAAGGTGGTGGGCAGCAATTAAAGCCGTTACTGCTTTCTGCCTTCCGCCTTCTGTTTTATGCGTCTTGCCCCTGAAGCTCACAGACACATAGAGGCTTTCCTGCGCGAGCGCAGGCGTTCGGAGGCGCTGCGGTTGCCGCCTGTGCACGTGTACGCGGGGCGCGCGTCCAGGTTGTTCACGAGGACGTTCGGGATTCTGGCGATAACGTTCGGGAGTCGCGTCTTCGTCTCGGCCAGGGTGTTGAGGCGCGACGAGCGCGGGCGGCTGGCGGTCCCTGCGGCGCTCGTCGTTCACGAGGCGATGCACGTCTTGCAGTACAACGAGGCGGGGTTCTTCGGCTTCCTCTTTTCTTACTTGCGAGAGTACTGGCGCGAGCTGCGGGCGCAGCCGGGTTGGGGTCGCGCCGCGCGCCAGGCCGCCTACCTAGCCATCAAACACGAGCGCGAGGCTTACGAGGCCGAGGGCGCGTACACGGTCTGGGCCGCCCTGATAAAGGTAGGGGAAGAGAACCCGCGCCCCTGAGCGCAGGGGCCTCGGGCCGGCAAGGCTGCGGGCACACTTCGGCCCGGCGTTAGAGTCTCAGAGAGACGACCTACTCCTCCTCGGTGATCTCGAAACCGATCTTGCCCTGCTGGACTTCTTCGAGGGCGATGCGCGTGGGCTTGTGCTTCAGCGGGTCGATGTCTATGCGCGGGCGCGCGCCACGCTGTAGCTGCTTGCTGCGTTTGGCGGCGACGATGATTAAGCGATACTTCGAATCCATCTCCGGGCTATTATTCTCCTCTTCTACGTTGTTCAAATTCTCGTCCTCTGTTTTAGCCATTTTGCTTCCGACCTCCACGACCTGCCCCTCCGCTGACAAAACATTAATTTTGATTGATACGAGCCTTCGTCAATTCACAGTGTCTTCGGCCTCGCGTTTGAAGCTGGCGAGAATCCGCCGGGCCGCGTCCTCCTGCCGCTCGCGCCGCGCGCGCTCGGCGTAGATGATCGACGCGAGCAGGCCGGCCGCGCGCTGCGCGTCGTCGTTGATGACGACGTACTGAAACTCCCTGTAGTGCTCGACCTCTTCGACGGAGTTCCTGAGCCGCAGGTTGAGGTCGTCCTCACGCTCCGTGCCGCGCGCCGACAGCCGCTCCCTTAAGACCTCGAACGACGGCGGCAGGATGAAGACGCTCGTCGCGTCCTGCGCCATCCGGCGCACGCTGGCCGCGCCCTGCACGTCAATCTCCAGGATGATGTCGCGCCCCGCGGCCCGCTCGCGCTCGATCTGCGAGTAAGCGGTGCCGTAGAGGTTGCCGTGCACGACGGCCCACTCCAGGAACTCGCCCGCCTCTATCATCCGGCGGAACTCCTGCTCCGAAACGAAAAAATAGTGCTGCCCGTCCGTCTCGCCCTCGCGCGGGCCGCGCGTCGTAAACGAGACAGAATAGCCAAGATTTGGCACATTTTTCAACGCGCGGCGAATCAGCGTGCCCTTGCCGCCGCCCGAGGGCGAGCTGACGACGACGAGCATCCCGCGCCCCGCGCTCACCTCCGAGCGGGTCGCGCCGCCCGCCTGTTCTTTAAGCTCACTCGACATTCTGCACTTGCTCGCGCAGCTTTTCGACGGCCCCCTTAATAGTCAGGCCCGCGTCTTTGACCAGCAGGTCGGTCGACTTCGAAAGCACCGTGTTCGCCTCGCGGTTCAACTCCTGCAAGAGAAAGTCCAGCCGCTTGCCCGTCTCGCCCTCGCTCGCGAGCGCCTCGCGGAACTGCACGAGGTGACTCTTCAAACGGGCTATCTCTTCCGAGATGTCGCTGCGGTCGGCGAGGTAGGCGACTTCCTGTGCCAGCCGCCCCTGGTCGATCTCTATCGCCTGGCCGTCGCGCGCCACCAGCTCGCCGATCCTTTTCTGAAGGCGCGCGCGGTAGCTGTCCACGAGCGCGCCCGCGGCCGCCTCTATGATGGGGACCTGCTGGGAAATCTCGTCGAGGCGCGCGCCCATCTCCGCCGCGAGCGCCTCGCCCTCGCGCTCGCGCATCTGCTCCAACTCTTCGAGCGCCTCGTCCACGGCCTGCTCGACGCCGGCGATCATCTTCTCGTCTATGCCGTCGCGCACGGGCTGCATCGCGCCCGGCAGCCGCGCCAGCACGTTGATGTCCGGCTCGCCCGCGATCTCGAACTCCTGCTGCATGGAGCGCAGGGCGCTGATGAAGCCGGCGATGAGCGGGCGGTTCAGCTCGTAGGCCACCTCGCCCGTGCGCTCGAAAGTGATGCTGGCGTCGACGCGGCCGCGCGAGAGGCGCGCGCCGATGCGCCGCTTGATCTGCGATTCGAGAGCCGACAGCTCCGAGCCGAGCCGCAGATGTACGTCCAGAAACCTGTTGTTGACGGTCTTGAGGTCAACCGCGACCGAGAAGTTCTCGCCAGCGGCCGCCCCGCGCCCGAATCCGGTCATTGATTTCATAAAAAGCAGTGGGCAGCAGGCAGTGGGCAGTGGGCAGTTAAAAGCAGCTTGTCTATGCTGCCAACTGCCTACTGCCCACTGCCCACTGTTACGTCCTCCTCTTCATCGGCGAACTGCAATTCGTAAAGGCGTCGGTAGATGCCGCCGCGGGCCAGCAACTCCGTGTGCGTCCCGGTCTCGACGATGCGGCCGCTCTCCACGACGACTATCTGATCGGCGCGGCGCACGGTCGAGAGTCGGTGCGCGATGACGATGGTCGTGCGGTCGCGAATCAGGTTCGCGAGCGCGCGCTGCACGAGCCGCTCGGACTCCGCGTCGAGCGCCGAAGTCGCTTCGTCCAAAATCAGCACGGGCGCGTCCGCGAGCACCGCGCGCGCGATTGCCAGGCGCTGCCGCTGGCCGCCCGAAAGAAAGATGCCGCGCTCGCCGACTATGGTGTCGTAGCCGTCGGGCAGTTCCTGTATGAAGTCGTGCGCGAAGGCGACGCGCGCGGCCTCTTCGATCTCGGCGGCGCTGGCGTCCAGGCGGCCGTAGGCGATGTTGTGGCGCACGGTGTCGTTGAAGAGCACCGTCTCCTGCGTGACGAGCGCGATGTGACGGCGCAGGGAAGTCACGCGCGCGTCGCGCAGGTCCGTGCCGTCCCAGAGCACCGCGCCGGTCGTCGGGTCGTGGAACCGTGGGAGCAGTTTCGTCAAAGTGGACTTGCCGCCGCCCGACTCTCCGACGAGCGCCACCATCTTCCCGGCGGGGATGCGTAGAGAGACGCCGCGCAGCACCGACCTGGTCTCGTTCGCGTAGCCGAAGGAAACGTCGCGCAACTCTATCTCGTTCTTCAGCGGCGCGAGTTCCACGGCGTTCGACTTTTCGGGAATCGCGGCGTGCTCGTCCATCACCTCCCAGACGTGGCGCGCGGCCGCGAGCGCCTGCTCCATGCTGTTCGACAGACGCGAGAGCTTGCGCATCGGATCGTAAGAGCGGAAGAGGAAGAAGAGGAAGGTCAGGAACTGCGCCGCGTTCATGCGGCCCGCCATGATCTCGCGCTGGCCGAAGTAGAGCAGGATGACGACGGCGACGACGCCGATCATCTCAATGACGGGCGGCGAGAGCGCGGCTATCTTGGCCGAGCGCAGATTGGCCCGGACGATCTCGCGCGCGACCGCGGAAAAGCGGCGGCCCTCGTGCTCCTCGGCCCGGTAGGCTTTGACGATGGTCTGGTTGGCTAACGCCTCCTGCGCCGTGTCGGTCAAACGCTTGTTGCCCTCGAAGGATTCTCGCGCAAGGTTGCGGAGCGAGCGGCCGAAGCGCGCCGTCAGGACGGCGATGACGGGCGCTATCAGGAGCGAGCCGAGCGTGAGTCGCCAGTTGTAGTAGAACGAGGCAGAGAGGAAGGCTATGAGCGTGAAGCTCTCGCGCAGCATGTCGCGTAAGGTCGCGGTCACGGCCACCTCGATTGCCGCCGCGCTCGTCACGAGCCGCGAGACGAGGTAGTTCGTCCGGTGGCGCTCGAAGAAGTTCGCGCTCTGGCCCAGAACGTGGCTGTACAACTCGCGGCGCAGGCGGAAGACCGCCGACTGGCCGACGCGCGCCATCAGGTAGGAGGAGAAATATTCGGCCACGCCCTTGACGAGCGTGAAAACAATGAGCAGGATGGCGATGGTGCGCCAGGCAGCCAGGCCCGAAGTTGGGATGACGTTTTGGAGGCCGAAGAGCGTCGGCGTGCGCTGGCCGGCCTCGCCCGCGAAAGCCTGGTCGAAGATGGGGACGATGAGCGCGCCGGTGGCGCTCTCCAAAAGCCCTACCACGACCATGCAGACGGTCGCGAGGGAAAAAATCCCCAGGTGCGGCTTGAGGTATTTGAGAAGTCGCCGAAATTCCTGCATCGCTAGACCAGCGCGAATCCCCTTGACTCTACTGCTGAAGGAAGGGTTGAGCCGACGCCCGTAAATCGGCAAACCCTGACTATACTGACCCTAAACTTACGGCGTCAAGGCGAGCCAGGGCGCGCGCAATACAAGTCGGTGCCGCCTGCCGCGAGCGGGCGGGTGCTCGACGTTGCTGACCCGCCCGCTCGCGGCAGGCGGTACTGACTCGATTGCCTCCTGCACGGCCGCCGCTTGATTATTTCGCCCGCGCGCGAGATTCTTCTGCCTCTACAGCCCAAGTGCGCTATAATGCTGCCCCGCTAAGACCGAAGTTGAGCCGGCGACTACAAGAGAGAATCGTGGAACAACGTGAAACTAAGATGAGCACAGGTCGGCGCTTGCTAATCGTGGACGACGACGCGGACCTGCGCATTCTGCTGGCGGGCTACTTCCGCCGCATCGGTTACGAAGTCGAAGAGAAGGAGAGCGGCCACGCGGCGCTGGAGCCGGCCGTGGCAGGGAAATACGACTGCTTCATCTTCGACGTTTCGATGCCCGGCATGAGCGGGATTGACCTGCTGAAGCGCGTGCGCGACCGCGGCGTCAAGACCCCCGCCATGTTCCTGACGGCGCACGACAGCATCGACGACAAGGTCGCGGGCTTCGAGGCCGGCGCGGACGACTATTTGGGAAAACCCTTCAACCCGAGGGAACTCGAAGTCCGCGTCGAAGCGCTCCTGCGCCGCTCGCAGGGCGCGCCAGGGCAGCCGGCCGCGGGCGACGACGAGCGTATCACGGTCGGCGAACTCGTCATCGACAAGCGGCGGCACGAGGTCTCGCTCGGCGGGTCGCGCGTGGAACTGACGCCGCTCGAATTCCAGATTCTGGAACTGCTGGCCTCGGAGCCGGGCCGCGCCTGGTCGCGCAACGCGCTTCTGGATCAGGTCTGGAGCACGGAGTACGAAGGCTACCAGCGCAACATAGACCCGCACATCAACCGGCTGCGGAAAAAGCTCGAAGCCGACCCGAAGAACCCGCACTACGTTCTGACCGTGCGCGGCGTCGGCTACAAGCTCAACGAAACCCCATAATCCAGACGCCGCCGGGGCGGTCAACCCGAGGCCGCACGGCGCGCGTCTTAACCTCGTTATGACTCCTATGCCCCAAAAGTCTTATTCAACGCTTCTCCGCTTCGCCCTCCTGACACTAATCTTCGCCGCCGCCACGCCCGCCGCGCACACGCGCGCGCAGGCGACCACGCCCGCCGCGCAGACGAAGACTTCGCTCCACCTGCGCTGGCCCGCGCAGGAAGGCGTCCTGCGCTACCGCCTACAGCTCGCGCGCGACGAACAGTTTCAGGACATAGTTTTCGACCGCGCCGTTTTTGGCACAGAGTACGTGGTGACGGAACTCGGGCCTGGGAGATATTTCTGGCGCTTCGCCCCGGCCGTCAAAGAGACCGGGACGTTCTCGCCCGCGCGCCCGATTGAGATAGCCGCCGACGCCGCGGCGACGGACTCCGGCGGCGAGGCGAGGCCGCGGCCGACTCCGGGCACGCTCGCCCCCGCGAGCAACACGGGCTGGCGCACGACGACAGGCTTAGTGGCCCGGCCGCTCGTCGCGCACCTGCGCTCGGGCACCAGCTCCGACGTGGTCGGCGTCAACTCGGACGGCATGGTCTACGGGTTGGACGGGACCAACGGCGTCGCGCTGTGGACGGCGCGCTTCCGCCCGAACGCCAAGCGCGGCGAGCCCACCGGCAACGGCGGCGCGCCGGTCTTCACCCCTGTGCTCACAGAGGGGCGCGACAACTTGAACAACGTCGTCGTCGCCTTCGACGGCGGCGTGCGCGCGATTGAAGGCTCCACGGGGCGCGAGTTGTGGCGCGCGCCGCTCGCGAGTCGCGCCGTCGGCGGAGCAATCGCCGCGCCCGCGGACGGCGGGGCCAGGGCGTTGCTGGTCGCGGGCGACAATTCGTCGCTGACCGTGATTGACCCCGCGAACGGGAAAGTCGTTTCCGAGGCCAAACTGGACGGCGCGGTGGTCGCGACGCCGACCGCTTTCCCGCTCGGCGGCGGGAGCGGCGTGGCCTTGGCGCTCGCGGGCGGGACGCTGGAGGTGCGCGACCACGCGGGCCAGCGCGTGCGCGTCATCAAGATGGACACGAACATCACCACGCCCGCGCTCTACGTCCCGAGCGCGCGCGCCGCGCTCGTCCTGGTCGGGACCGAGAACGGCCTCATCTCCCTCGGCGCGGAAGACCTCAAACCCCTGGGCCGGATCGCGACGGAGTCTGACGCCCCGGCCGGCACACTTTCGGCCGCGGACCTGGACGGCGACGGCGCGCTGGAAGTCCTGATGCTGACGCGGCGCGGTCGTCTCGTCGCGGTCGGCACGACCGACGGCCGGATCAAGTGGTACACGCCGGGCGCGACCGACGCGTCTTCGGCGGCCTTCGCGGACTTGAACAGCGACGGCGTGCTGGACGTGCTGGTCGCGGGCGGCCAGGACTTCGCGCGCGGGTTTTCGGGGCGCGACGGCTCGCTCATCTGGAAGGCCGAAGAGGAGGCGAAGGGGAGCGCGCAGGACGGCGCGTCGGCGGGCACGCGCGCGCTCGTGACGGGGACTTTCGGCGCGGGCTCGACCGCCTACGTCGTCGGCACCGATACCGCGCGCACGGGACTGCGCGCCGTCGGCCTGCCCAAAGATTCCGTCAAGGCGGCGAAGGAATAAAATTTCTCAGTCAGGAGACTTCAAAGGGATGGCGCTCTGGATAATCGCTGTGCTGCTCGTACTCGGCTGGTCCGTCGGGATGCTCCTGCACAAGTCCGGCTTCATACACATCCTGCTGCTGTGCGCCATCGCCATCATCGTCGTCCAACTGGTCGCCGGGCGGCGCGCGGTGTAGGTAAAGATTGGGTCGGGGACGCCGGGGGCCGCTCGTTGTGCGTAGCGGCCCTCAGCTTTTAGGGCGAGCCGCGAACTCCTGTTACTTGATTCTCTGCGGCGGCATCGGCAACAATGGGCGGGCCGGGAGCATCAATGGTTCGGAGATTCGATTCCCGGCGCGCCCGGACGCTCGCTTGCCCGCGCGCTTAATACAAAAAAGGAGCAACAGCTTTATGAAGCACCACGCCTCTCCTTTCCGCCTTCTCTCTCTCCTGTTCGTCGCACTTTTAATCGCGGCCCCGCCGGTTCTGGCACAGGGCGATTTGCCGCGCGAGTCGGTCGCCATCACCTACCCCCTGGATCAGTCCGTCACGGTCAAGTTCCGCGGGACGACGCTCCTGCCGCGCCTGAAGGGCGAGGCGAAGGTCCGCAGGGCCGGCCGGCGCGGGACGCGCGTCGAGTTGAGCGTGGAGGATTTGCCGCGCGCCAACGAGTTGGGCGGCGTTTACACGACCTACGTCCTCTGGGCCGTCTCGCCCGAAGGCCGCGTGGACAACCTCGGCGAGATCAAGCGCGGCGGCAGCTTTCTGGTCAACTCCAAGCTGGACGTGACGACTCCTTTGCAGACCTTCGCGCTCATCCTGACGGCGGAGCCGCACTTTTTGGTCCGCACCCCCAGCCGCATGGTCGTGCTCGAAAACCTCCCGCCGCAGAGGCTCGGAGACGCGGACGTGCAGACCGCCAACGTGCAGTACCTGGGCAACACGAGCGACTACTTCAACGACGCGCGCGTGCCGGACATAGCCGACGCCGACTACCGGAAGACGCCCGTCTCCCTGCTGGGCGCGCGGCAGGCGATTAACCTCGCGCGCTACGCCGGGGCGACGCGCGACGCGCGCGAGGAGTTGCAGGAGGCCGAGGCGCAGCTTGAGCTGGCCGAGAACGCCTGGCGTTTGAAGCAGCCCGAGGCCGAGATTGACGCCGCGGCGCGCAGGGCGACGAGCCTGGGCGTGCGCGCGGAGGAGGCCGCGGAGGCGCGCAAGTCAGCGCGCCAGCGCCGCGAGGAGATCGCGCGCCGCGACGCGGCCGTCCGCGCCGCAGAGGAGAACGCCGCCACCGCCACGCAGCAGATAACGGACCTGCGCACGGCGCTCGACCGCGAGCAGCGCGCGCGCGAACTCGCGGAGCGCGACGCCGCGAACGCCACGCAGCAGTTGCGCGACCTGAGAACGGAAGTGGCCCGGCTGCGCGACGAGTTGCAGACCGTGCGCGCCGAGGGCGAGGATGCGAAGGTCAAGCTCGCGCGCATAGAGGGCGAGCGCGCCGCGCAAGAGGCGCGCGTCGCCAGCGAGCAGCGCGTCGAGCAGGCGCGGGCCAACGCCGTGAATCTCAAGCAGACGCTCGCGCGCTACGGCACCGTGCGCGAGACCTCGCGCGGTCTGGTGCTCACGCTCCCCGAGTCGCTCTGGACGAACGCGCGAGCCACGGACCTCTCGGCCACGGCGGCCGCGAAGCTCGAACCGCTCGCCGCGCTCCTAGCCAACAATCCCGATTACCAGATTGTGATCGAAGCCTACACGGACAACCGCGGCAACGAGTCCGAGCTACAGCAGTTGACGGACGACCGCGCGCGCGTCCTCGCCGACCGCTTCATCAGCGCGGGCGTTGACGGCGCGCGCATACAGGCCAGCGGCATGGGCGCGGCCAACCCCCTGGCCCCCAACACCAGAGCCAACAACCGCACCCGCAACCGCCGGACCGAGATCACACTCACGCCCGGCCCGCCGTCGAGCGCGGCGAATTAAAAAAGTGATGAGTGCTGAGGACTGAGGACTGAGTAAGAGCCTTCTTGCTTTTACTCAGTCCTCAGCACTCATCACTCAGCACTGTTCTTATGTCTCCTCTCGAAGTCCTACAACTCATAGGCTACAGCACGGGCGCGGCGCTGCACCTGTGGATGGCGGCGCTGCTGCTGAGGAGAAGGCGGGGCCTGGGGAAGGTCGAGCGCGTGCTGCTGGTGCTGGCCGTCGGGATGGGCGTGTGGCACGCGGGCAACCTCATCGTCGCGCTCCACGGACTGCTCGGGCTCGAACGTGAGCGCTGGGCGCTGCTGCTGCGCTTCTCGGACACGCTCGCGGTCATCAGCATCACGCTCTCTTACTCGTTCCTGCTCCACGTGCACCTGCACCTCTGGGCGGGCGCTCGCGGGCGCGCGCTGACGCTCACGGAGAAGGCGCGCGTCTACCTCTCCTACGCCCCCGCGCTCTTCCTCTTCACGGCCGTCCCGCACATCTGGTCCGGCCCGTACGAGCCCATGCTCGACAGGTTCGAGCACGCCTACGTACCGTTCACGACCGACGTGACTTACTCGCTGGCGTTCGGCATCTGGGCGGCCTACGTGCTGGCGCTGGTCGCCGTGACCGACCTGCTGATTGCGCGTCTGTCGTCAACCCGCGGGGAGCGGCGCTCGTTGCAGACTCTGGCCGCGTCGCTCGTCGCCATCGGCCTCCTGATTCTCGCCGTCTACGGCTTCGGCGTCGGACAGGGCACGCGGCTCGGGCTCTACCTGAAGACGCTCGCCAACCTCGGCTCGTTGCTGCCGTCGGCGCTCATCGCTTACTACATCTACCGCTACCGCTACCTTGAGTTGATTATCAAGGAGAGCCTCATCGTCGCCACGTTCGCCGCCGTCGTGCTGGCCGTCTACCTGTTCGGCATACGCACGCTCGGCGAGTGGCTGACGGCACGCTTCGGGCTGCGCGCGGGCGCGGTCGAGGCGCTGCTCATCCTCGCGCTCGCGCTGGCCGCGGCCCCCTTGCGCGGCTGGCTCGAACGGCGCTTCCACAGACTCTTCGAGCGCGAGGCCGCGCTCTACCGCGAGACGGTCGCGCGCATCGGCTCGCACGCGGGCCAGTACAGAAAGCTGCCCGAGTTGTTGCGCTTCGTAGAGGAGCGGACCGCGCAGTCGCTGGGCCTCAGGCGCGTGCGCCTCGTCGTCCGCTACGGGAAAGAAGACGGAGGCGCGTGGAGGGCGCGGGACGGTAACAATGAGGCCGCGAACGGCGGCGCGCTGCCGGAGCCTGCGGAGTGGATTGACGGGGTGTTGAGCGCGCTGAGGCGGCAGGACTGGAACCCGCTTGAGGGCGAGCGGCTGTTGCGCGAGCGCGGCTACGAATTGGCACACGCGCTCAGGCGCGAGGAGCAGACGGTCGGCCTGATGCTGATCGACGCGGCCGGCGACGCCTTGACCCCGGACGCGCGCGCCGTCCTACAGGTGCTCGCGGGGCAGGTGGCGATAGCCGTCGAAGACAGTCGCCTGGTCGAGGAGAACGTGCGCCTGGAGCGGCAGGTGGCGCAGGGCGAGCGCCTGGCCGCGCTCGGGCAGATGGCCGCCACGGTCGCGCACGAGGTCAAGAACCCGCTCTCGGCCATCAAGTCCATCGCGCAGGTGATGCGCGAGGACGAGAACGTCAAGCGCGAGTACGAGCGCGACCTGAGCCTCATCGTTGGCGAGACGGACCGCTTGAGCCGCAGCGTCACGCAGCTCCTCAGCTTCGCGCGCACCTCGCCCTCCGCGGTCGCGCCCAGCAGCGCCGCCGAACTCGTCCGCGCCGTCGTGGAACTCTTCCGCGCCGAAGCCGCGGGGCGCAACATCAAGATCGAATGCCGCGCCCAGGTCGAGGGCGAGTTGGAAGGCCCCGCCGCCTCGGCCCTGCGCGACGCGCTCTCCAACCTTCTCATCAACGCCATTCAGGCCACACCCCTCGGCGGCCACATCCGAGTCGAAGCGGAAAAGAAAGACGTGGGCCACTTGTCCGTCACCGTCACCGACAGCGGCCCGGGCATCGCGCCCGACCTGCGCGAGCGCATCTGGGAACCCTTCTTCACCACCAAACAGCGCGGCACCGGCCTCGGCCTCGCCATCGTCCGCAAGCGCATGGAGGAAGCCGGCGGCTCTACACGACTGGGAGCAGCACAAGAGGGCCACGGCGCGCGTTTCGAGTTGCGCGTGCCTCTTCGTGAACCATAAAAATCGTCCGCCCGCCGCTTATAATGTGGCGAATGCGCCCGCGCGCTCGATCCGGGCGTCAGGTGTTTCATGGTCGTAGCGGAAATCCAAAAGAAGCTGGCAGGGCTCGGCGACCCGCGGGTCGCGTCCGTCTCCCGGCGGTTCTTTAAGACGGGGCCGGGCGAGTACGGGGAAGGCGACCTCTTCCGCGGCATACGGGTTCCCGTGCTCAGGAGACTTTCGAGAGAGTACGGAGGGATAGCTCCGCGCGAGGCGGAGCGACTGCTGGCCTCCACGTTCCACGAAGACAGGCTGCTCGCGTTGCTGATTCTGGTCCGCCTCTACAACGCTGGCGACGCGTCGGCGAAAGATGAAATCTATCGCCTGTACCTGGGGAACGCGCGGCTCATCAACAATTGGGACTTGGTCGACTCGTCCGCGGAGCACATCGTCGGCGCGTTCCTGTGGGACAAGAGTCGCGGCCCGCTGCACAGGTTGGCGAAGTCAGGCGATTTGTGGGAGCGCAGGATCGCCGTCATGGCGACCTTCCATTTCATCAAGCGTGGCGAATTCGCAGAGACGCTCGTCATCGCGCGGAAAACTTCTGTCCGACAGCGAGGACTTGATTCACAAGGCGGTCGGGTGGATGTTGCGTGAGGTTGGGAAGCGGGACGCCGGGGCGGAAGAACAATTCCTGAAGGAGCATTACAAACGTATGCCGCGCGTGATGCTGCGCTACGCGATAGAGAGATTCCCGGAGGAGAAGAGGCGGCGGTATTTGAAGGGTGAAGTCTGACGGACGAAGACCGCCACGCGCTCCTCCTGGCAGCACAAACTCCCCGGCCCGTTGCCTGTCAAGTCTGCGGCATCAACTGGCGGAAGCGTTCGGGCTCTTCGCCGAGCCAGTCCGGGTTCTGGGCCGTGCCGTCGAAGATGGAAGTCGTCTTGAAAGGCTCGAACTGGCCGCCGAGTGCCGCCTCCCGCGTTTTCGCCAGCAGCTCGTTGACCTCCGCTTCGCTCAGCGGCCGGAAAGTCCTCACCGCGTCGAACGCCTGCTCCAAAATCTCCATGCTGTCGATGCCGGTGATGACGACAGAGGTCGGCAGGTTGAGCGCGTAGTGCAGGCACTCTACGGGCGTGACCGTGTTCGAGCGCAGGAGGATTCCGTTCGCCATGCTCTTCATGCCGAGGACGCCCACGCCGCGCCTGACCAACTCGGGCAGGACCAGTTTTTCGAAGCTACGGTAGTGCGCGTCCATCACGCTCAGCGGCATCTGCACGGCGTCGAACTTGAAGCCGTGCTCCTCGGCCACTTCGAGCGCGTGCAGGTGTATGCGCGGGTCCTTGTGCCCCGTGAAGCCTATGTAGCGCAGCTTGCCCGCCTGGCGCGCTTCCACGAGCGCGCTGTGAGCGCCCTCCTCGTCGAAGATGCGGTGCGGGTCTTCGTAGCGTATGATCTCGTGGTGCTGAACCAGGTCTATGCAGTCCACCCCGAGGCGCTTGAGCGACTCGTCCAACTGCCTGAACGCCTCCTGCCTTGAGCGCCCGTCAATCTTGGTCATGAGAAAAGCGCGCTCGCGGTACCCGTCGCGCAGCGCCTCGCCCATGCGGCGCTCGCTCACGCCGTCGAAGTAGTCCCAGGAGTTGTCCATGAAGTTGATGCCGCGGTCAATCGCCGTGCGGATGATGCGGACGGCGAGTTGGTCGTCGACGTGCTCCAGGCCGAGGTGCCAGCCTCCGACTCCTATCGCGGACACGCGCTCGCCCGTGTCGCCCAGCACCCTGTAAGTCATCTCAGAATCAGACACGGCTTCCGGCATCCCCTCTTCCCCCTCGCGTTCGATTTGTCTGCGCTATGTGGCGACGATATGACATGGGCGGCGCGGAGTCAATGTCGCGGAAATAAAAGGGGGAGTGCTCGCGCGCGGGCTGGAGTTGAGCGCGACGGCGGCCCCGACGCGCTCCCTGGACATTTTCACCTCGTACACCTACACGAACAGCGACGAGCGTCTGGACTTGTTCGCGGGCCTGCGCTCGTTCGCCGTGCCCGGTCACCAGTTTTCGCTGGTCGTTTCGCAGCGTCTCGGCCGCCACGTGCTGCTCAACTTCGACCTCGTCGCGTACAGCAGTTACACCGCCCTCTTCTCTGAGCATCCCTTCCCGCTACGCCATTTCAGCTTCGGCGGGTTGGTCAAGCCGGACGCTCTCGGTGGGCATGGCCTTCAGCTTCTGACAGGTGGGCGTTGGAGGTTGGTTCAAGACTTGAGAACGAATCTTTCTATCTCGTCGGCCGCCGTGCGCGCGCCGTCCTCGCCGCGGACTACGTCGCCTACGGCCGCAGCCCGCTCAGCATAAGTTTCATCACCGAGCAGACGGTCCAATTCTCTGACCACGTTCGCGGCCGTGTACTTCTTGCGGGCGAGCGTTCGGCCGACGCCGAGGCGCTCGACGCGGGCGGCGTTGTCCGGCTGGTCGTGGTTGAAGGGGACGATCAAAGTTGGCACACCGGCGCGCAGCGCCTGACCCGTCGTGCCGACGCCTCCCTGGTGAACTATGGCCGCGGCCCGCGGGAGAATCTGCCCGTAAGGCGCGTACTCGAAAACGGCTATGTCCGCGGGCGGCGGCTCCTTCGGCCGGTTGCGCTCGTCGCCTATGAGCAGCACGGCCCGGCGCTTGAGGACGCGCGCGGCCTCCGCGCTCTCGCGGTAAAAGTCTTCGGCCACGAAGACGGCCGACGAGCCCAACGTGAAGACCACGGGCGCGGGGCCGTCGTCCAGAAATCTTTTCAACTCGGGCGCGAGGTCCGCCTCGTCCTTCCCGTCTATGTCCTTCCGGTCGAAGAAGGGGAAGCCGGTTATCACCGTGTTCGGCGGCCAGTCCGGCTGCGGCTCGCCGAGGACTTTGGAGAAGAGCGCGAGCACGAGTGAGGGCGAGTGCTGCCCCTCGAAGATTGGGTGGCCGCCGCGCGGCAGGCCGAGTTCGGCGCGCAGCCTGTAAACGGGCTCGACCCACTTGTCGCTGACGCCTTTGACGATGCGCGCGAAGCCCCGCGCGAGGAGCGGGCTCAGGCGCAGGAGCTTGACGAGGCCGGGTGCCTGCGGCGGCACGAACGGGTCGTAGGCCGAGAAAAAGGAGGTGGGCGCGAGCACGGTGGAAATCCACGGGATGCCCGTTTTCTGTGCCAGGACCGGGCCGGCGAAGGTGATGACGTGCGTCACGAGCAGGTCCGCGTCGCGCGTGGCCTCGCGCAAATCCTCGTAGCCGTCGCGCAGGTGCGGCATGAGCAGGTCCCTGAAAAGGAACTCCGAGCCCCTTTTCACGTCCATGACCTTGGCGACGATTTCGGGGTCTTCCTGCGGCGGGCGAAAGTCCGGCCGTATGGGGCGGAAGTCCAGGCCCGTGGCCTCAATCTTCTCGCGGTAAAGGGGGCTGGTGGCGATGACCGCCTTGTGGCCGCGCGCCCTCAGCTCAAGCCCGACGGCGATGTACGGGTGAACGTCCCCGAAAGAGCCGAAGGTCGTCAGGATGATGCGCTTGCCCGAGGGGTTTGCGCCGGCAGTCGCCGCATCGGCCGCGTCCTCGCCGCGGCCCGTCTCTTCGAGTTGATTTATCTCCGCCATACTGTCACCCTTTTACCACAAGTCGCGCCCACGGGTCTGCCGAATCATGGCACGGCGCGTGCAGTCTAAAGGGCTCGGTTTGGCTAAATCTGTGTTGGAGAGTTTTTCGGAAGATGGCTGAGAAGACGGACGAAGAGAAGTTGCGGCTGCTGATTGTCGACGACGAGGAGGCGGCGCGCTACGGGATGCGGCGCGCGCTCGGCTCCTTCGGCTACGAGATAGAAGAGGCCGAGAGCGTGGAGGCCGCGCGCTCGCTCGTCAAAGAGTGGCGACCGGACCTGCTCCTGCTCGACGTGAATTTGCCGGGCGCGAGCGGGCTTGAGTTTTTGAGCGAGCTGAAGGAAGCGAACGGCGAAGGCCCGCTCGTCATCCTCATCACGGCCCACGGGTCCGAGCGCATGGCGGTGGAGGCCATCAAGTCCGGCGCGCACGATTACCTCCCGAAGCCGTTCGAGCTGGACGACCTGCGCCTCGTCGTCAAGAACGCCTTCGAGACCGTGCGCCTCAGGCGCGAGAACAGGCGATTACGGCGTCGCATCGAAATCGAAGGCGGCGCGCGCGGCGCTCTAATCGGCGCGTCCGAGGCGATGCGGCGCGTGCGGGCCATGATCGAGAAGGTCGCCGAGACGGACGCGACCGTGCTCGTGCGCGGCGAATCTGGCACAGGAAAAGAATTGGTCGCGCGCGAGATTCACGAGCGCAGCAGCTCGCGGCGCGCGGGCGCGTTCGTCGCCGTCAACTGCGCCGCGCTCCCTTCCGAGCTGATCGAGTCCGAGCTTTTCGGCCACGAAAAAGGGGCTTTTACGGGCGCGGCGGCGCGGCGGCGCGGGAAATTCGAGCAGGCAGACGGTGGCACACTTTTCCTGGACGAGATTGGCGACATGAGCGCCAACGTGCAGGCCAAGCTCCTGCGCGCGCTCGAAGAGCGGCGCATCGAGCGGCTCGGCGGCAACGAGTCCATCCCCGTAGACGTGCGGATTGTGAGTGCCACGCACCGCCCGCTCGAACAGGAGATCGCGAACGGGAATTTTCGGGCGGACCTCTTCTACCGCCTGCGCGTCGTGACCGTGGACATAGCCCCTCTGCGCGAGCGGCGTGAAGACATCCCCGTCCTGGCCGAATCGTTCGCGCGCGCGGCGGCCGAGCGCTATAACCTGCCCGCGCGCCCCATGGGGCAGAGCGCGCTGCGTCTCCTGATTGAATACGATTGGCCCGGCAACGTGCGCGAGCTGAGGAACACCATCGAGCGCGCGGCCATCATGGCCGAGGGCGACGAGCTGACCGCGCGCGATTTACCCGAAGATATCAAGAAGACCGCGCCGCGCACGACCGAGCGCGTGACGGTTGAATCAGAAAGTGACGGCTCGCTCGCCGTCCCCTTCACAGCCGACTTCCGCTCCGACCGCCGCGAGTTCGAGCGCCGCTACATCGCCCGCTGCCTCGAAGACTCCGGCGGCAACGTCACGCGCGCGGCGGCCATTCTTGGAATGCACCGCCAGTCACTCCAACACAAACTCCGCGAACTCGGCCTCGCCCGCCGCTACGTCTCCGTGACGGGCGAGGCGCAGGAGAAATCCGACAACTGAAGGAGAAAGTTGGCGGCAATATATTTGTTCCACCCTGGGGCTTAACGTAGCAGGGAGTTCCTTCCTCGTTTGTGCGAGTAAGGTATTCGTATATTTCGATTCATGGTTTTCGCTGCACGGCTTCGATGATGATATCGACCTGAGCATTGTCCGACGCCAGTTTTAGCAATCGTCCCTCTTCAATCCCGGCCATCCGGCCCAGAATCACTCGCGCGGCGAACGCGTGGCCGGAGCGCCAGCGCGCCATTTCGAGCAGCGAATCGAGGGTCTGTGCGCGCAGCGCGGCCAACAACTTCGGCGCGCGCCATTGACTTAGCGAGTACAGCAGTCCGAGGGCTTTGTTGCGGTCAGTCCACTTGCCGGAGTTCAGCATCTCGATAAACCCTGCGGCCGGAATCCGGGCCGCCACTTTCGAGTTAGACCGTGCCAGCACGCCTAAGGCCCTGGTCGCGTTGTTGCGCACCTCTTCGTCCGGGTCATGACTGGCCCACACGAGGTCCGCCATCTGCCGCCCGGATGGCTTCGTGTAGCCGAGCATCACGGCCGCAATCCGGCGCTGCTCGTTATCTGCGGCTGAGCGCAGGACGGCGCGGATCACGTCTCCATTTCGGGCGGCGTATTCGTGCATGGCGAGTTGCTTGGCGCGCAACGTCGCGTCATCGCTTGAAAACGAGTAACTCTTTGAAATGTCTTCGCCCGTAGCGCCCCGCTGCAAGGCGCTCATGAGGGCGGCGTCTACTTGCCTGTAAATATCCAGCGCAGTCTCCGGCAACCGTGCCGTACCTTTCGGCGTGGGGTTGTATGGAAAGCTCTTTACCGAATTGCCGGACAAGCCTATGTAGACGAGCCACACATCCTGACCGGGCGATACCAGGGATACCTCTGTGGCGGGCCGCCCCGTCACCCGCCGGACTGTCTCTTCTATCTGCGGACGCATGTCATGTAACGCGAGCAGCGTGGGGAACGTCTCGCCTTCGCGTACCGGCAGAGCCGCACGGACTTTGTCCACGTCTAATCCCGCGTAGCCGTAAAAATCTATGAGCCCGACGCGGGCCTGTCGCGTTTCGACCTGCGCCACGGCAGTTTCCGTCCACCCCGCGGCGGTCAGCGCCAGCAAGAGGGTTACAAGCCTGAGAGAGTTTTTCATCTTCGTCCTGTTCTCACCGTCGATCATCTGCGCGGGAACGGAAATACGCTGTCGGGAACTCGCATATCTCGCGGGTCATTCCGCCGCCTCATTCTATACCTTTCTATCGGGTTTGGGGCCGCTATTAATCTGAATTTGATTGCTTCAGTCGCTGCGAGTAAACTTCCCGCCGGTTCTCCGATCAAACAATTCAAGGAAAGCACTTTTATGAAAGCACGCTCTGACGCCATCATCAAGCTCGAACAGGCGGAGTACCTGGACAGGCTTCTGCCGGCGAGCCAGGGGGTCTTGGCCGAGATGGAGGAGGACGCGGCGCGGAACCGCGTGCCGGTCGCGGACCGCGAGGTGGCGCTCTTTCTGGAGATCACCGCGCGCGCGATGAACGCCCGCCGCGTCCTCGAAATCGGGATGGCAATCGGCTACGCCGTCGTACACATGGCGCGCGGGATGGCCGACGACGGCCTCGTCGTCACCATCGAGCCGAACGACGAGATGATTAGCCGCGCCGAGGACTACCTGACGCGCGCCGGCGTGCGCGAGCGCGTACGCATAGAGCGCGGGCGCGCGCTCGAAGTCATCCCGCGGCTCGAAGAGACGTTCGACTTAGTCTACCTGGACGCCCTGAAGGAAGAGTATTCGGATTACCTGGAGAAGGCGCTGCCGCTCCTGCGCGTCGGCGGCGTGGTCATCGCGGACAACGTGCTGTGGGGCGGGCAGGTCGCGGGCGAGGTGCGCTCGCCGGATCAGCAGGCTTCGACACAGGCGCTTCGACTCTTCAACCAGCGGTTCGTCAACCACCCGCAACTCGTCGGCGAAATCCTCTCGTTCGGCGACGGCGTCGCCTACGGCGTCAAGGTCCGCTGAGCGTGAGCCTGGTTCGAGACAGCCTTGAGACTCGCGGGCGCGCGGCGCGTGTGGTCGCTGCGGGCGGCGTCCTGGCCTTCCGCACGGACACCTTCTACGGCCTCGGCGCGGACCCCTTCAACCGCGACGCGCTCGGCCGCGTAAACGAGCTGAAAGGGAGGGACGGCAAACCCATCCTCGTCGTCATCAGTGACGAGGACGCTGTCGGGCGTTTCATCTCTAGCAAGTCGCGGTTATTTGACGCGGTCGCGCGCCGTCACTGGCCGGGCGCTCTGACGCTGGTCGCCGAGGCGAAAAGGGAAGTGCCGCCGGAGTTGACGGCGGGGAGCAACACCATCGGCCTGCGCCTGCCGGACGACGAAGACGTACGCGCCTTCGTCCGCGCCGCGGGCGGCGCGCTCACGGCGACGAGCGCGAACCTCGCGGGCGAGCCGCCCGCGCGCACGGCCGGAGAGGTCGCGCGCTCTTTCCCCACGGGTCTTGACTTGATCGTGGACGGCGGCCCCTCGCGCGGAGACAAGCCCTCGACAGTCCTCGCCCTCGACGCGCCCGAGCCCCGCCTGATACGCGAAGGCGCTGTCACAAGAAGTGAACTCGAAGAGACTTTCAGGGCGCTCGGCGTGAAAATCTGAGGAGAGCGTACTTATTCTCTATCGAGACCTAGAATTATCGCGAACCCTATTGAATTCTTCTATCCAACATTTCTCCCGGTCCGAAGTATCCCGCCCAAGTTGCTTGGCTAGCTTGAAGAAACCCGGCCCAGGCATCATATCCCCCTCTTTATGGACAACTATGACGGACAGCATTCCACGGCCGGCATCATCTTCTTCCCTCGAAATTTCATCGAGCATGTGGTGGAAATCTTTGCCTTCAGGAGAAAAATGTATAGTACGAACCAACTTGGTCAGTTCGGAGTAGGGGACTTTTTCATTATTTAGCTCCCGGACTCTAGCAATCAGAATGGCTCTCATTTCTTCTTTGGCAGCATTCCATTGGGCATCCGTGTATCCATACGCTCCCATAATTAACCTCCAAAGAAATTTGCGTCGGGCTATCTGGTGTACGTCAGGCTCTTGACGAAGCCCCAGTCGCCGCTGCCGTCCACTTTGATGTTGCCGACCTTCTTGGTGGCGACGACCATGTTGGCCGGATACCAGAGCGGGATCATGGGGAGGTCGCGGCTGATGATCTCCTGCGCCCGGCGGTAGAGGGCGACGGACTTCTCGCGGTCGGCCGTGTTGACCGCCTCGTCGATGATGGCGTCGAACTCCGGGTTCTGGTAGCGGCTGCGGTTGCGGCTGGCCCGCGTCTCCGTCGGAATCTCGCCCGAGTGGAAGAGGTCTTTCAGAAAAATCGGGTCCTGGTTGCCGCCGACCCACCGCGACGTGGTCATCTGAAAACTCCCCTGACGCAACTGTGCCAGAAGCGTGTTGTTCTCCATCGTCTCGATTTCGACGGGGATGCCGACCTTGTTCAGGTAGCTGCGGATCACGTCGACGTACTGGCGCGTGGCGACGGAGGCCGAGGAGATTTTGAAGATGATGGGCTTGGGCAGGCGCATCTGCGGCCCGTCGCCGTCCGGGTCGCGAAAGCCCGCCTCGTCCAGCAACTGTTTGGCCCGCGCCGGGTCGTAGCTGTATGCCTGGCCCGCGGCATAGGCCCAGGACTCTTCCGGCAGGATAGAGTGCGCGGCCTTCGCCTGGCCGAGCAGCAACTCGCGTATGAGCGTCTCGCGGTCGATGGCGTAGGCGATGGCCTGGCGCAATTTCACGTTGTCGAGCGGCGGGTTCTGCACGTTGAAGCCCAAATAAACGATGTTCGCGCCCGTGAACGCCTGCACCTGCAAGTTCCCGTCCTTCTCCAGCGACTTGAAGGCGTCGGGCGTGAGGTTCGTCGGCAGCGGGGCCAGTGTGACGCCGCCGCTCCGCAGCCCGGCCTGCAGGGCGTTGCCGTCTTCGATGACGCGCACGAAGAGCTTCTTGACCTGCGGCGCGCCCTCCCAGTATTCCTCGTACGCTTCGAGCGAGACGATCTGCTGCGCCTGGTCGCGGCTGACGAACTTGAAGGGGCCGGAGCCGAGCGGGCGATTCTCCTGCGAGGGCGCGCTGTCTTTGGGGATGATGCCGATGGGCACCAAATTCGTCAGCAGGCTGAGCCACGGCTTGCGCAGGCGTATGACGACCGTCAGCGGGTCGGGCGCTTCGATGATCTTGATGAACCCCTGCTTGTTCGGCCCCGAGCCCTCGAAGAAGCTCGCGGCCTTGCCCGAGCTGGACGCGAGCACAGTGTCGAGCGTGTATTTCACGTCGGCCGAGGTGAGCTGAAGGCCGTTGTGGAAGGTCACGTTGTCGCGCAGCGTGAAGGTGTAGCTCATCCCGTCGTCCGCGCGCTCAATGGTCGAGGCGAGGTCGGGCACGTAGTCGAACTTCTCGTTCTTCTTGACGAGCGAGTTGAAAATCAGCACGCGTATGCGCTCGGCCGCCGCGTCCACGGACTCCTTGCCGATGGGGTCCAACGTCGAAAACTTATCCGAGAGCGCGATGGTGAAATTCGCGCCGCGGTCGCGGCAGCCCGGCTGTAGCGTGAGCACGAGTACCAGCGCCAGGGAAAGCGCCGTCGGCAGAATCTTTCGACCACGCATCAGATGGTCCCTCCGTAGGTGTAGTGCAGTTTTCTGTTCAGGGCGTCCACTTCGTCCGACAACTCCTGGAAGCGCGCGGGGTCGAACTGTAGCGGCGGCTGCGCCAGCGCCTTCGTGTCCGCGATGCGCCTGAGCGAAAGCTCCATGCGCTCGCGCGTGACGACGCCGTCGCGCGCGGCCTGCAAGAGGGCGTTGTAGCCGCGCCGGATGGTTTCGGGGTGCGAGCAGATGAGGAACATGTCCTGCCCGGCCGCGAACGCGCGCTGGACCGCCTCCTCAATCGCGCAGTGCTTGGCAATCGCGCCCATCTCCAAATCGTCCGTCACGACCAGATGCTTGTAGCCCAGCTCGTGCCTCAGGAGCGTGGTCGTGATGGCGTGACTGAGGGACGCGGGCTCAAGGCGGCCCCCGGCGATGCCGCGCTTGATGTCCACGTTGGGGAAGCCGCCGTGGCTGACCATGACGGCGCGCACGCGGTCGTCCTCGCGCTGGAACAACTCTATGTACGGGGCCAAATCCTGCGCGATCAAGTCCTCGTGCGACAGGTGGACGACGGCCATCTCGTCGTGCGTGTCCACCTCGCCCGCGCCTATGCCTGGGAAATGTTTGAGGCAGCCGAGGAGCCCTGTGCCCTGAAGGCCGCGCATGTAGACGGTCGTGTAGCCGAGGACTTCGCCGGGCGAGCGGCCGAAGGAGCGCGAGTAGAGGCCGTTCGAGAGCAGGTCGCGCTCGTCGGTCATGATGGACATGACGGGCGCGAAGTTCATGTTGAAGCCGAGGAGGCGCAAGACCTCGCCCGTGATGCGGCCCAGGGCGCGCGCGGCCGCGAGGTCGCCGTGCTGGCGTATGGTGCGCGCCGCCGGCATCGGCGTGCAGATGCGGCGCAGGCGGTCGACGAGCCCGCCCTCCTGGTCTATGCCGCACAAGGGCTCCACGGGCAGGACCGAGCGCACGCCGTCCAGGAGTTTGCGCAACTGCTCGGGGGAGGCGACGTTTCGGCCGAAGACGATGACGCCGCCCGGCTGGACGTGCTCCAGTAGGGCGCGAGTCTCGCCGTCGAGTTCCGTGCCCGGCAGCCCGATGTAGAAGAATTGTCCGACCTGTTGTTCGAGAGGGAGAGAAGTTAAAGATTCAAGCATGAAGGTGGTAAGTCGTGAGTCGTAAATCGTGAGTCGTGAATCGAAAAAAACCGTTCTCCGATTTACGATTCACGACTCGCGAATTCAAACAATCCGTTTGCGAATGTCCTGTAGGATGTCAAGCGCTTCTTCGGGCTTAAGGGTTTCTACATCAACGCCGCGCACCTCGTCAAGGATGCTCTGGTTGGCGGCGTCGAAGAGCGTGGCCTGCGCGCTGATGCGCTTGTGGCGCGCGCGCCGCGCCGCGCGTTTCAGGCCCGCCTCGTCGAGCCTGAGGGCGTCCCACTCACTCGCCGGCTGAGCCCCGTTCTCCTTCTTCTCCTCGTCCGCGAAAACGTCCAGCTCGTAACGCTCAAGCCTCGCGAGCACGTCGCGCGCGCGGGCGACGACCGCGGGGGGCAGCCCCGCCAGGCGGGCCACCTCGATGCCGTAAGACTTAGACGCGCGGCCCCGTTCGAGCTTGTGCAGGAAGACGACCTCGCCCTCGCGCTCGGCCGCGGTGATCTGGTAGTTCTGCGCGCCGGGCAGGCGCTCGGCCAGCTCCGTCAACTCGTGGTAGTGCGTGGCGAAGAGCGTCTTGGCCGCGTGCTCGGGCGAGTCGTGCAGGTGCTCGGCGACGGCCCAGGCTATGGAGAGCCCGTCGAAGGTGGCTGTGCCGCGCCCTATCTCGTCCAGCAGCACGAGCGAGCGCGGGCTCGCGTTGTGCAGGATGGCCGCCGTCTCCGTCATCTCGACCATGAAGGTCGAGCGGCCGCGGGCCAAGTCGTCCGACGCCCCGACGCGCGTCCAGACGCGGTCGAGCAGAGGAAGCCGCGCCCTCTCGGCCGGCACGAACGATCCCATCTGTGCCAGAATCGAGATGATGGCCGTCTGCCTGAGTACTGTACTTTTGCCGCCCATGTTCGGGCCGGTGATGATGAGCAGGCGGTCGGTGGAGTTATTCATGTAGAGGTCGTTCGGGATGAAGGGCTCCGCGCTCACGGCCTCTATGACCGGGTGGCGGCCCTGCACGATCTCTATCTCGTCGCCGTCGTGCATGACGGGCTTGGTGTAGCGGCGGCGGCGCGCGGTTTCGGCGAGCGCGGCCAAAGCGTCCAGGCTCGCGAGCGCGCGGGCCGTCGCCTGTAGGCGGCGCGTTTCGGCCACGACCTGTGCACAGACCTCCGCGAAAATCTCGCTTTCGAGTTGGGCGATGCGGTCGTCCGCTCCGAGTACTTTTGATTCCCAAGCCTTCAGCTCGGGCGTGGTGTAGCGCTCGGCGTTGGCGAGCGTCTGCCGCCGCTCGTAGTCGGCGGGCACGCGCGCGGAGTTGGCCTTTGAGACTTCGATGTAGTAGCCGAAGACGTTGTTGTAGCGGATTCTCAGGGAAGCGATGCCGGAGCGCGTGCGCTCGCGCGCTTCGAGCGAGGCGATGGTCCGCTTGGCGTCGCGGCTGATGTCGCGCAACTCGTCCAACTCGGCGGAGTAGCCGTCGCGAATCGCGCCGCCGTCCGAAAGACGCGCGGGCGGGTCGTCCGAAATCGACTGGCCTATGAGTTCGCGAATCTCCGCCAGCTCGTCCAGGTTCTCGCTCAGGATTTGGAGCAGCGACGCCCCCGAGTCCGATGTGGTCCGGCGAATCGGCGGGACTTGATCGAGCGAGTGTTTGAGGGCTTGGAGGTCGCGCGGGCTCGCGGAGTTCATGTTGAGGCGGGCCGTCAATCGTTCGAGGTCGGAGACTTCTTTGAGCGTCGCGCGCAGGCGGTCGCGCTTGATCTGCGAAGCGTGCAGTTCTTCGACGGCCGCGAGGCGCGTCTCTATCTCGCCGCGGCGCACCGAAGGGCGCAGCAGCCACGAGCGCAGCGTGCGCGCGCCCATCCCGTTGACCGTTTCGTCAATCACTTCGAAGAGCGAGTGGGAGGCCGCGCCGCCCTGCGATTCGGTCAACTCAAGGTTGCGGACTGTGACCTGATCCAGGATCAGGTGGTCTTGCGGCTCGAAGTACGTGATGTCCGTGACGTGCGCGGCGGCCGCGCGCTGCGTCTCCTGCGCGTAACGCAGGCACGCGCCCGCCGCGCGCACGGCCTCGTACTTACCGTCCAACCCGTAGCCTTCGAGCGTGCGCGCGCCGAACTGCTCGCAGAGTTGCGCCGCGCAGCTCTCGCCCTGCCAGAGCCAGTCGTCGAGTGAGGTCAACGTCGCGCCATTGAAAGCGCCGTTCCGCGAGGGCTCCGCGTCGTGCTCGGACTGTGAAGACGCTTCACCCCCTTCTCGCAGAGGGAGCGGGGCCGTGTGCGCGAACTCGTCGCGCGCGCTTTTCATGAGCGGCGCGAGCGAGGCGGGGAAGAGAATCTCGCGCGGGGCGTAGGCTTCGAGGTCGGCGCGGACGCGCGCCCAACTGTCGCGCCCGCTCGCCTCGGTCGCGCGGAACTCACCCGTAGACAAGTCCAGGAAGGCCGCGGCCATGCGCTCGCCCGTGCCGCACACGGCCGAGAGGTAGACGGTCTCGCGCGCCTCCACCAACTGCGGGTCGATGGCCGTGCCCGGCGTGACGACGCGGACCACTTCGCGCCGGACCAGTTTCTTCGCCTGCGCGGCGTCCCCCGTCTGCTCGCAGATGGCTACGCGGTAGCCCTTGCGCACGAGCCGCGCGATGTAGTTGGCGGCGGCGTGGTGCGGCACGCCGCACATGGGGACGGGGTCGCCGCGCTCCTTGTGGCGCGCCGTCAAAGTGATCTCCATCTCGCGCGCGCCCGTGACGGCGTCGTCGTAAAAGAGTTCGTAGAAATCGCCGAGACGGAAGAAGAGAAGTGTGCCGGGGTGCTGTTGCTTCAGCTCATGATACTGCCGCAGCATCGGCGTGGATGTAGCCATAGTCGTCCTGCATTCTTGAGGGTGGTCGGAAACATCGTGGGTGGCTGAAGCGTCACGCGCGAATTTGAAAAACGAAGCCTACACGGACGGGGGCGCGTAAGGCAAGGGCCGGCAGTGAATCGGCCGGGAGACGTGCTATCATGCACGTCGTTTGGGCGTAAAGGAGCCGACCGTGAAAAAGTTTCTTCTCGCCGCGTCCCTCGTCGTGACCCTGCTCGCCGGGGCGGCCGACGCACAGCTTTACACGAGCGAGACTGTCCGCAAGGCCGGCGAAAAGTTGCGCGCAGGCGACCGGGCGGGGGCCGTCGCGGTCCTGGATAAGGCGATTGAGAAGCGTAAAGACCTGCTCGAAGCGCACCAGATGCGCGCGGGCCTCCGGATGATGAGCGGGGACAATGTTTCCCGGAAGCCGAAAGTATCTGGCCGGGCGAATTGAGGAGACGAAGAGACTGCGCGCGCAGCAGCCGCAGGACTGACGGACGCCCGATGTTCGGTAAGAAGATTATCGAGTGTCCCGGCGGGCAGTGGACGACCATCATCCGGTCGCGCTTCGCGCAGATGCCCGCCGTCTGGGACGTGCGACTTCGCCCGGAGGGCGGCGGCGTCGTCGCGGGCGAGTTCGAGGAGACGAAGTCCAGGTGGATTTTTCGCGGTCAGCCCGTCACGGGCCAGCTCCGCGAGCGTTTGACCTTCGAGCGCGGCTACTGGAACACGTTCTACTCCGTGCGAATTCGCCCGCGGACGCAGGTCACGGCGGAGATTAGCTGAGCGTTGGTTGAAAATTCACAGACATAAAGGAGAGTCAAAAGGAGAGTATGAAGAAGAGTCTTTCGGTAGTGATGGCGTTGTCATTGATGTTTATTCTGACGACCGCGGATTTGGCGGCGCAGTCGCGCATACGCTTCAGGCGCGGCTCAACCTCGGCAACCGTGAGCGGGAGAATCGGGGTCAACCGCGGCGTGGCGGGCGCGAATTACCGCAGCTACGTGCTGCGCGCGGGCGCGGGGCAGACCATCTCGGCGACCCTCTCGTCCGGCAACGGCCGCGTCTGGTTCGTCGAGAACGACCAGACCTCTTACTCGATCCACACGGACGGCACGCGCGACTACGTCATACGCATTTACAACGGCGGCGCGAACAGCACGGGCTACACGCTCACCGTCTCCATCGAATAAAACAGGCGCGAAGTATCTTCTTAGCGCCTCTGCGCCTCTGCGTGAGAGAAACCAAATCTTTCACGCTGGAGGCGCAAAGGCGCGAAGGGAGTTGAGTGATGAGATTGCTCCGGTTCATCGGCCCGTGCGTGCTGGCGATTGCGGCGTCGCTCGCCGCGTCGGCGCAGGGAAATAGTAGCGCGGAGGCTTTGCCTCGTCTCCTGGGCGTGCGCGAACAGCAGGGGGTGCGCGAGCGCTGGCTCAAGACGCGGCTGGACACGATGCTGCTGCCGATGATGCGACGCCACAAAATCAAGATGTGGATCGTCGTCAACGAGGAGTTTCACCCGGACCCTGTCACCGCTCACATCGCTCCCCCGATTCCTTACCAGGGCCGCCGCGACTTCTTCATCTTCACGGACCGCGGCACCGACAAGCTCGAACGCATCGCGCTCGTGCGCTACAGCGAAGAACACCTCAAACACTTCTTCGAGGTCGTGAACCCGCCAGGCCGCGAAGTCGCCGAGACTCTGCGCAAGCTCGTCGCCGAACGCAAGCCCGAGACCATCGCACTCAACACGGGCGGCACGCGCGGCGCGACCGGCGGCCTCACGCACGACTCGTACAAATACCTCGAAGAGACATTAGGCCCGGAGACTTCGAAGCGGTTCGTCCCGGCCGCGCCGCTCATCGTCGAGTACATGGACACGCGGCTCCCCGAAGAGCTTGAGCACTACCGCGCGGCCGTGCAGGTCACAGACATCCTGACCCGGCGCGCTTTCTCGAACGAGGTCATCACGCCCGGGAAGACGACCGTCGGCGACGTGCGCTTCTGGTTCCTGCAACAGGTCAACAGCCTCGGCCTAGACGTTTGGTTCCAGCCGGACCTGCGCGTCCAGCGCCGCAGCACGGAGACGGCCAAGCTTCACCAGTTCCTCGATGTCGCGCCCGAAGCGACCGTGATAGAGCGCGGCGACGTGCTGCACATTGACTGCGGGATAAACTACATGGGCCTCAGCACGGACTGGCAGAAGATGGCCTACGTCCTGCGCCCCGGCGAGCAGGACGCGCCCGCCGGACTCAAGCGCGCGCTGGCGAACACCAACCGCCTACAGGACGCGCTCTTCAAACACATCAAGGCGGGCGCGTTCGGCCACGAGGTCTACGACGCGACGATGAGTGACATGAAGCGCGACGGCATAGAGGCCATGATCTACTCGCACTCGGTCGGCAACCAGGGCCACGCCCTCGGCGCGGGCATAGACTTCCGCCGCCCCGCTTCGGGTGCGCCCGCCGAGCCAGCCTTCCGCGATGGCTCCTACACCTCCATCGAGCTGAACACGAGTACGCCCGTCGCGGAGTGGGACGGGCAAAAAGTGACTATCATGATGGAAGACGACGCTTACTTAACCCCGCAGGGGATGCAGTGGTTCCGCCCCCGCCAGACGGAGTTCTATCTCATACGTTAGGGAGCGCGCACGGATGCGGCGGACTCGTTTCTTCCTCCTGTTATTGTGCGTCGGGGCCTTCGCGGCGAACGCGAGCGCCCAGGCAGCGGCGCAGCGTTCCTTTGACGTTTTACATTACGAAGCGCGCGTGGAGCCGGACATCGCGCAGAAGACGGTCGCGGGCGAAGTCCGTATAACGTTGGTCTCCCTCGCGGACAAATTAACGGCAGTCGAGTTTGATTGCGGCGAGCTGACCATCAAGGCCGTCCGCCACATCGGAGAGGACCTCAAATTCACGCGCCAGGGCGGCCGCCTGACGATTACTCTGTCGCGGCCCGCGAAGGCGGGAGAGTGGCGGCGAATCACAGTCGAGTATCAAGGCGCGCCCCGGCGCGGAATCCGGTTCTTCCCCGAGCGGGAGCAGACCTACACGGCCTTCTCCACCAGCCAGTGGATGGTCTGCGTTGACGCGCCCGAAGACAGGGCGACGCTGCGCCTGGTGCTCATCTTGCCGGCGAAACTCAAGGCGGTCGCCAACGGCCGTCTCGTCTCCAGCCGCGCCTGGGGCGAGGATAAGACGGTGTACGAATGGAGGGAGGAGAAGCCCGTTCCCAGTTACACCTATGGCTTCGCGGCCGGCCCCTTCCGCGAACTCACTGAGGGGCGGGGCCGCGTGCGCCTGCGCTATCTCGCCGCACAATTCACGGACGACGAACTGCGCCGCATCTTCCGGGACACGGCCGACATGATTGGGTTTTTCGAAGAGCGCGCGGGCGTGCCCTACGCCGACGAGACTTACACGCAGGTCTTGGCGGAGAGGGGCTACGGGCAGGAGATGAGCGGGTTCACTGTGATGGGCGAAGGCTACGGACGCAGTGTGCTGGCGAACGAGAAGGACATCGGGCTCGGCGCGCACGAGTTGGCGCATCAGTGGTGGGGCAACATGGTGACCTGCGCCACCTGGAGTCACTTCTGGCTGAACGAAGGGATGGCGACGTTTATGACCGCCGCGTACAAAGAGCGCCGCTTCGGAAGGGAAGAGTATCTGCGCGAGATCGAGGCCAGCCGAAAGGATTACGAGCGCGTGAGGGACGCTGGCAAGGACAAGTCGCTGGTCTTCCCGGACTGGTCGAATCCTACGGCCGAGGACCGCACGCTCGTCTACGACAAAGGGGCCTACGTCATCCACCTGCTGCGCGATGAGATGGGCGAGCGCGCCTTCTGGTCGGGCCTCCGCCAGTACACGCGCGCCTACTTCGGCAAGTCCGTCACGACGGCGGATTTCAAGAAAACGATGGAGCGCGCCAGCGGCAAAAATCTCTCAGCATTTTTCGACAAGTGGGTTTACCTGAAAAAGCAATGATGAATGCGGAGTGATGAAAGAAAACCAGTTGTCTGTAATTCATCATTCATCACTCCGCATTCACCATTTGTTCCTCTACATCATTCCGCATTGCTTTTCGCGGCCGCGGCGCGGGCGATGAAGCTGCCGACCTCGTTGCTGTAGGGCTTGCGGAAGGTGTCGGGCCAGTTGGCCTGGTCCGCGTAGAGCCTCTTCAGGTTTTCGAGGATTCCTGGGTTGCCGCCCGTGAATGCCTCTATCAAGGCGGACCAGCGGGCCGCCAGAGCCTGCGCCCGCTCGCTGCTCGGGTCAACGCCCTCGCTCACGGCCGCCTCCACGTCCTTGATGAGCGCCGCCCAGTCGCGCTGGCCTTGCTCAAGTACCTCGGGCGTCCCGCGCTCCGCCAAGTCCGCGAGCTGTTCCTCCGTGTAGTATTTCTTCATCCATTCCATGTTGTTCTGCATATTGATCACCTCGATTATCTGTTTGAAAGTCTCCCAATCCAGCCTCTCGTCCCGGACCATTTCGCGCTCGGCGCGCTCGATGGCCTCCATCACCGAGTCCAGGTGTCGCCGCCGCTCCTCTATGATCCGGCGCTGAAGCCGCAGCGTCGCCGCCAGGTCAAGCTCGCTCCCTTCGAGCAACTCTTTGATCTCTTTCAGCGAGAGACCTATGAACTTGAGCATCACGATCTGCTGCAAGCGCGCGAAGTCGCGCTCGCCGTAGAGCCTGTATCCGGCCTCCGTGTAGCGGCTGGGCTTCAACAAACCCAGGCGGTCGTAGTGGTGCAGCGTGCGCACCGTGACGCCCGAGCGCGCAGCGAACTCCTGGGCCTGGTACAAAACGGCGGTTGCCATAGAGCCTGACCTCCTTTCACACTCATACTAAAGCCTGACGTTACGTCAGGCTCAAGAGTTTTTTTTGATGGGCGAAAATTTACCGCCTGCGCCTGAAGTAGAAGTGCTCGGTCGCCACTATTATGGCGAGCAGGAGCGTGATGACGGCGGAGAGCAGGCAGAACTGGCAGAAGGCTTTGAGGACGAACGCCTGTAGGACGAAGAGGTAGACGGAGACGGCGAGCATCACCGCGGCCAGGTAGAGCATGAAGTCGCCCGCCCTGCGGTAGCCGAAGGCGGCGAGCGTCGCCAGGCTGAAGGCCGTGAAGTAGGCGGCCGCGCCGAGGGCCGAGAGCGGGACCGGGCCGACGGTCGAGTAAGGGCTGTTGAGCACCTGCTCGCAGCCGCCCGTGATCGTGCACGGCACGCTGCGCCCCGCAAGGTGCTCGACCGTCAGGTAAATCGAGTCCGCGAGCCCGACCAGGGCGAGCAGCGCCGCGGCCGCGTAAAGGTAAGTGCTCGCCTTCGACTTGACGGCCGGCTCGGCCGGCGCGGGCTTCGCCGCAGTCTTCGCCGCGTCCTTTGTGCCAGTTTTCACCGCGGCCTTCGCGGCGGGGGGCTTAGACTTCCTGGGGCGACTCATTGAGTCCTCTTGCCGAGCATGAAGTCGAGCGCCATGCGCAGACCTTCGGGGGTGTAAGCTTCGGGGCGCAACTGGCGGCCGTTGAGAAAGATCGAGGGCGTGCCTTCGACGCGGGCGGCGACGCCGCGCTGGTAGTCAGCCTGCACGCGCGCGGCGACCGCGGGGTCGTCAAGGTCGCGCGTGAAGCGGTCAACGTCCAGGCTCAGGTTGCGCGCGTACTGTATGAAGATGGGGCGAGCGTCGGAGGACGCGGACCAGGCGGCCTGGTTCGCGTAAATCATCTCGTGCATCTCCCAGAAGCGGCCCTGATTGCTCGCGGCCTCCGCCGCGTGCGCCGCGATGAGCGCGTACTTGTGGCCCTGTAGCGGGAAGTGGCGGAAGACGAAACGCATCTGAGTGCCGTACTCCTGCTCAATCTTCTTCAGCTCGTGGAAGAGCACGCCGCACGAGGGGCACTGGTAGTCGCCGTACTCTTCCATCGTGATCTTGGCGTTCGCGGGGCCGCGCACGTGCGCGCTTTCGGCAGAGGGCTGCGCCGGCTGAGAGACGGGCACGCGGGGGCCGCCGGCCGGCGGGGCGTTCGGCGTCGGCGTGGCCTGGGCCAAACTCTCCTCGGCCGTGACGGGTTTCTTCGCGGACTTATAAAATGCGTACCCGACCCCGAGGGCGATAGCGAGCACGCCGCCGATGATGATAAAAGGTAAGTAGCGTTTCATCCGTCTATTTCAGAACTCCTGAAAGTTTTTGGTGAGCTTGTTTATCCCAGCGACCCGCGGCCTTGACGAAACGCATCATAGCATTATTCAATCCAAACCCTGAACTTCAGCCCTTCGCGCCTCCAGCGCCTCCGGCGCGAGGTTAATTTTCACGCCGGAGGCGCTGGAGGCGCGAATAAAAATTCGGGAAGGAACGGATGCGCGCACTCATCACAGGCATCACGGGGCAGGACGGCTCGTACCTGGCCGAGCTGTTGTTGGAGAAGGGCTACGAGGTGTTCGGACTCGTGCGGAGGGCGAGCTCCATACGCAGGTCGCGCATCGACCACCTCACGCAGTCGGCCCGCGCCCCCCGCCACATACAGCTTCTTTACGGCGACATGAACGACGGCATCTCGCTCAACCGCACGGTGCGCGACGTACTGCCCGACGAAGTATACAACCTTGCGGGCCAGAGCCACGTCCGCGTCAGCTTCGAGATGCCCGAGCACACCGCGAACATAGACGCGCTCGGCCCGCTCCGCCTGCTCGAAGCGATGCGCGAGGTCAAGCCGGACGCGAAGTATTACCAGGCGTCTTCGTCGGAGTTGTTCGGCGACGCCGAAGTCTCGCCGCAGAACGAGCAGACGCCCTTCCGCCCGCGCTCGCCCTACGCCGTCTCGAAACTCTTCGCCTACTGGATGACGGTCAACTACCGCCAGGCTTACGGCATGTTCGCCGTCAACGGCATCCTGTTCAATCATGAGAGCCCCAGGCGCGGGGAGAATTTCGTGACGCGCAAAATCACGCTCGGGGCGGCGCGCATCAAGCTCGGGCTCGAACGCAAGTTGACGCTCGGCAACCTGGACGCGCGGCGCGACTGGGGCTTCGCGAAGGACTACATGGAGGCGGCGTGGCTGATGTTGCAGCAGCCACGCCCGGACGACTACGTCGTCGCCACGGGCGAGGCGCACAGCGTCCGCGAGCTGCTGGACGAGGCTTTCGGCTACCTGGACTTAGACTGGCACAATTACGTCGAGACGGACGCGAAGTACCTGCGCCCGGCCGAAGTCAATTCGGTCGTGGGCGACCCCGCGAAGGCGCTCCGCGAGCTGGGCTGGCGGCCGCGCACCTCCTTCCGCGAGCTCGTGCGGATGATGGTGGACGCGGACCTCGCCGCCGTGCGCGCGGGACTCAAGACGGACTCTCCGGCCGAGTAACAATGGATGAAGACGAAAGGGAAGACGACTCCCCAGTCGCGCGCGTCGACCGTTCTCGGAAGCATTATCTTTCACTCCCTGCTCGTTCTCATCCTCCTGCTCGCCACGCCGTACGGCATCGTCAACCCCTGGCGCGGTGTGGCCGAGACCGTCTTCGAGTGCGGCGTCTTCGCCCTCAGCATCCTGTGGATGGCGGAAGGGTTGCTCGGCGGCGGTTGGGTCAACAGAAGTCACCTGCTGCTCGCCCCCGTCCTGCTGCTCGCCGCCTTAGCCTTCGTCCAAACTTTCCCGTTCGGAAACTCCGACGCCGCACCGGGAGTCAGCGCGCCCGTTTGGCACGCCGTCAGCTTCGACCCTTACGAGTCCAGGCTCGTGGGCTTGAAGCTCCTGGCCTACGCGCTCGCGCTGGGGTTATTGCTGCGCTACGCGACGACTGCGTCGCGCCTGAGAACGCTCGTCCTGTTCGTCATCGGCGTCGCGGTCGCGAGCGCGCTCTTCGCCATCGTGCGGCAGGCCGTGCAGCGCGGCGCGCCGGAATTCCTCTTCCCCTCCGTGCGGCTCAACCGCGGCTACGGGCAGTTCGTCAACCGCAACCACTTCGCCTACCTGATGGAGATGGCCCTCGGCCTCGTGCTCGGCCTGATCGCCGCCGGGCGTCGCCGCGACCGTATGCTCGTCTACCTGGCGGCGGCGGTCCCGCTGTGGACGGCGCTCGTGCTCTCTAACTCGCGCGGGGGCGTCCTCGCCATGTTGTGCCAATTAATCCTGCTCGCCCTGACGTTCGCCTACGCGCGAGGGCGCGACGAAAGAAGAGCCAGCTCAGCGGGCGCGCTCGGCCGGCTGGCACAACTCCGCGCAGTTCGTTTCGCGCTGGGCGGTGCCTTACTGGCCGCCGCGCTGGTCGGCATCGTCTGGGTCGGGGGCGAGCAGATCGTCGGCCGCTTCGAGACGCTGCCGGACGAAGTCTCGGCCGGGGCCGCGGAGTCAGACCCAGGCGTGAGCCGCAGGGAGATTTGGGCCACGACCGTCAGGATGATTAAAGACCACCCGCTCGCGGGCGTGGGGCTCGGCGGCTACTGGACGGCCGTCCCGCAGTACCACAACGCGTCGGGCAAGATGACGCCGCAGCAGGCGCACAACGATTACCTTGAGCTGCTGGCGGCGGGCGGCGTCGTCGGCCTGCTGCTCGGGGCGTGGTTCGTCTTTCTCCTCCTCAAGTTTACGCGCCCGCCGCTGCGCTCCGCGGACACGTTCAGGCGCGCGTCGTGCTTCGGCGCGCTCCTCGGCCTCTTCGGCGTCGCCGTCCACAGCCTCGTCGACTTCGGGTTGCACATCCCCGTCAACGCGCTCATCTGCCTGGCGCTCGTCGCCATCGCCGCGGCCGAAAAATCGTTGACCCCGTCGCCCGAGCGGCAGTAAACTGGCGCACGTTTTAGAGGTTCCGCGGACTCACAGGCGATTCACCCTTGAGAAGAGGAGACGAATCAATGCCCGCCAAGCGTCAGAGAGCGACGGCAGCGGCGCTCGCCCTGCTCCTGGTCATCTCGGCCCTACACTTGTCGGCCGGCACGGCGCGCGCGGCCTTCCCCGCGGACCTAGCGGCGCGGCTACAGGGGACGCTGACCGGCCAGCTCTTCACGCGCGGCAACCAACCCGTCCTGGTCAACGGCGTGCAGACCAACAGCGGCGCGACCATCCTTTCGGGCGCGATGATACAGACGCCGGACCTCGTCGGCGCGACCGTCGTCCTGGGACTTTTGGGCCACTTGGACATCGCGCCAAACACGAAACTGACAATCGAGTTCGGGAGCGACGGCAAAGTGAAGGTCACGCTCGTCGAAGGGTGCGTCGCCCTGCGAATCAACCGGGGCTACTACGGCGCGGTTAATAACGAGAACGGGGAGAGGCTCACCAGCAACGACCCGGCGAAGATGGAGGAGGCGAGGTTGGACGTTTGCCTGCCGAAGGGCGCACCGGCTCCAATCGTTAATCAGGGCGCGGCCACCAACGCGGGGGCCGGCGCGGAGGTCGGCGGCGTCGCGGGCGGCGGCGGCGGCTTGCCCGACGCCTTCTGGTGGTGGTTAGCAGGGGGAGGCAGCACTGCGGCCGCCATCATCACCATCGCCGCGCGCGGGGAGGACCCGAGCGAAAGCTCCTGACCCCGAGCACGACTCTCATCTTTCTTTCACAAAGCACGCGCCTTCGATTCCAGCCGGCGCGTGCTTTCGCTTTTCGCCTCTTCTTTGATCGAAACCCGCGATGAGGACTGAGGAACTGACGAACGCAGCCTCCAAAGTGTTCAAGCCGCCGTCATCTCGATGGCTTCGTTTCGCGCTCGCCCTTCTGGTCGCGGCCGTTTGCCTCTGGGCGATGGTGGGCGCGTGGCGTGCCGGCGCGTCGCGGCTGCTCACTTATCACGCGCGGGCGGCGCGGCTACTGGCGCAGGCCGACGAAGCCGTGGAGACCGCGCCGCACGACCCCGAAGCGCGTTCGGCGCGCGCTCTTGTCCTACTGAACAACCGGGACCTCGCGGCCGCGCTCGCCGAGTACGAACGCGCCGCCGCGCTCCGCCCGCGAGACTACCTGCTCTGGCTGGAGTTGGGCCGCGCGCGTGACAGGGCCAACGACGCGGCGGGCGCACTCGCCGCAATGGAGCAATCCGCCCGGCTCGCGCCCGCCTACGCGCAGCCGCGCTGGCATCTGGGCAACGTGTTGTTCCGCGCGGGGCGCTTCGAAGAGGGCTTCGTCGAGATGCGGCGCGCGGCCTTCGGCGACGCGAGCCTCCTGCCCGGCCTGATTGACCTTGCCTGGAACGTCTCGGGCGATGACCCCGCCGTGGTCGAGCAGTTGATTCAGCCCGAGAGGGCGTCGTGGCACACTGCGCTCGCGAAATACTTCGCCGGGCGCGGGCGCGCGGCCGAGGCACTGGCACAGTTTCGCGCCGCCGGCGGCATCAGGGAAGAGGACCGCCAGGCGCTCGTCAAAGAACTGCTCGCCGCCAGGCGCTACGCGGAAGCCTACGAAGTCTGGGCCGCGAAGGGCGGAGCGGGAGACCGCGGCGCGGGCGCGGAAAGCTCGCGCGTCCACGACGGCGGCTTCGCGGACCGCATGGCCCGCGACAACTCCGGCTTCGGCTGGCGTCCCGCTCAGGACGCGGACGCGCTGCGCATCTCCCTGGATAAGACGGCCCCGCGCTCGGGCGCGCAGAGCCTGCGCGTTGATTTCAACGGCAGCCCCGGCTCGCCGATGCTCACGCAGTTGATTGTGGTCGCGCCCGAGACGCGCTACCGCCTGAGCTTCGGCGCGCGCACGGAAGATGTCGTCACGGGAGGCCCGCCGTTCGTCGGCGTGAGCGACGCGGGCGGCGAGCAGCAGGTCACGCTCGCGAGGTCCGAATCTTTTGAGAAGAACTCGGGCGGGTGGCGCGAGTACACGGTCGAGTTCACGACCGGGAAGACGACGAGCGCTGTCGTCCTTTCCCTCGCGCGCGAGGACTGCGGTGGCGGCCCGTGTCCCATCTTCGGCCGCCTCTGGCTGGACGACTTCGAGATTCGGGAGGCGAAGTGAACGCGCGCCGGCAAGGTTTCCCGGAAGTGTTCGCGCCCGATTCTGGCACAAACAGTTGACGCCCCGCGGCGGCGCGGGCCATTTTCTTGACAGCGAGTTTGGGTGAGCATATAGTCTGGCCCGAACTGGTTCCTCAATTTCCATAAGTCGTCAACCAAAGCCGCGCTCCGTCTTCAGGATCAAAAGGGTATGCCAAGGATTCTCATCCACCTGGCCCTTGCCTTTGTCTGGCTATCGCTCTGCGCCCTGAGCGGCGCGGCGCAGTCGGGCTCGACCTTGAGCGGAACCGTCACGGACCAGCACGGCGCGGTCGTCGAAGGCGCGGAAGTCTCCGCGCTCAACGTCGCCAGCGGGCGGGTCATGACGGCGCGGACGGACGCGGAAGGCAAATATGAATTGACGGGCCTGCCGGCGGGCCCCTACCAACTCTCCGTCAGCGGCCGCGGCTTCGCGACCGCCCGGCGCGGCCTCACGCTGCGCGGTCTGACAACTGGCACAGAAAATTTTCTACTCGTCCCCGGCATCATCGAGAGCCGAATCACCGTCACCGCGGGCAAGGGGAGTGCGCGCGTCGCGGAGGAACTACCGCAGGCGATCACTGTCACGGACGTGTTGAGCCTGGAAGAGCGGCGGCCTTCGTCAACGCTGCGGGCCGTCGAGCGCGCGCCCAACCTGACGCCGATTACAGCCAGCCCCGCGCTGGAGCGCCCGCGCCTGCGCGGCCTCGCTTCCAACAGGCTCCTGATTATCCTGGACGGCGAGCGCCTGAATAACGTGCGCTCCGACCCGACGACGGGCGTCTCGCCGAGCGTGGTCGACGTGACGCAGTTGGAGGCGGTCGAAGTCCTGAGCGGGGCGGGCTCCGGCCTTTACGGCTCGGACGCGCTCGGCGGAATCATCAACCTGGTCACCGCGAGCCCCGCGCGCGGCGAAGGCTTACAGCGCCTCTCTCTGAAATTCGACGGCGACCTGCACACCAGCGACCTCTTCCGCCGCGGCGCGTTGACGATGAACTGGGGCGGCCCGCGCGCGGCCCTGCGCCTCGGCGGCTCGCTCTTCCGCGTGGGCAATTTTCACTCGGGGGACGAATCGGTCCCGCTCGCGGAGGTCGTCAGGCTGGGCCAGTTCGCGGCGCAGTTGGGCAACGCCAGCGGCAACGCCGTCGCGCGCACCTACGCCGTCTGGAGTCTGCCGGCGGGTGCTGAAATCCCCAACGGCCAGGCGCACGGCTTCAACGACCGCGTGGACTTGTGGCTTTACCCCGGCACGAATCAGAGCCTGCGCTACCGCCAACTGAACAGCCAGCACAAAGACCTGGGCTTCGCCTTCATCGCGCCGCCATACGACCAGCGGACGCAGTTCAATGCTTTCAGGAGATTGGACAAGTACGGGCTGCGGTACGAGGGCAGGGAGTTCGCGCCGTGGCTGCCGCGCGTCGCCGCCGGCTTCTACTGGCAGAAGTATTCTTACCCGGACGACACCCTCACCTCGCCGATCAACCTGGGGAGCAGTTGGCGGTTCGAAGAGAACCCGAACGACCCGCAGAACCCTCTGACGGTGCTGACGGGCGACGCCTCGACCTTCACGGACGCGAATTTCACGGACAACAAAAATTCCGTCACGAGCTTCGGCCTGGACGTGCAGGCCGCCTTCGCCCCGTTCGCGGGCGCGCTCGTCACGACCGGCGTCGGCTACTTGCGCGACTCCTCGGCGGACCAATTCTCGCGCGTCGAGTTCGTGCCCGGCACTAGAGAGCCGCGCGACGTTATCAGCGGGAAGGCGAGCAACCCGGATTCCGTCTACAGGAACTGGGGCTGGTTCAACCTGTTCGAGTACGAGCCGGCGCGCTGGCTCCGGCTGACGGGCGGCCTGCGCGTGGACAACTGGAAGACTGAGGCGCGCGTCACGCGCGGCTTCCCGCTCGGCGTCGAGGCGGCCCTGCTCGACGCCTCATTCGACGACCTCGTCAGCAATCCTGGCCCAATCAACACGGAAGGCGCGAGTGGCGTCGTCGCCCTCATCAACGGGACCGGAGGAATCAGGACGAGTCGAACCGTCGTGACGGGTAACGCGGGTGCAATCCTTCGCCTGCCCGCGGGCGTCCGTCCCTATTTCCGCTGGGGGAGCAGCTACCGCGAGCCGGGCATCACGGAGCGCTACCTGCTGCGCGACTTCGGTGACCAGACCTTCAGCGTGCTCGTCATTCCGAACGCCGCGCTCAAGCCGGAGCGCGGCGAGAGCTACGACGCGGGCGTCAAGATTCAGCGCGACCGCTGGTCCGCGTCCGTCGCCTATTTCAGAAACGACCTGACGGATTTTATCGGCAACGCTTTCGCCGACCCGATTTTTGTGCCGGCCGACCCGAGCCGCGGGCTCGACCCCATCGCGCCCTTCTTCCCGTTTCACGGCGTGCTCTACATTCAGCGCACGAACACCGCCCGCGCGCGCATACAGGGCTTCGAGGCCGTCTTCGAAGGCAGCCTTCAACTCGGCCGCCGCGGCGTCATCACGCCGCTCTTGACGCTCGGCTGGCTGAAAGGCTCTAACCTGACCCCGGACGAGGACACGCTCAACCTAATCACGCAATTTTACAACCGGCCGGATACGCCCGTGCCCCTGCGCGGCACTACCGACGACGCGCCGCTCAACGGCATCACGCCGCTGCGCGCAATCGCTGGCGCGCGCTACGACAGCTTCAGGCGGCACTGGTTCGCGGAGTACGAGGTGCGTTACCAGTCGCGCGTGCGGCGTGTTGACCCGCTTGATTTGACGACGGCCATCCAGACGCAGTACGGCTCGCTGGCGAGCCTGAGCCCGTTCGCAAGGCACACCGTCCGCGCGGGCTACACCTACGCGAAGGAGAATTACCGCGCAACGTTCTCCGTCGGGGCGGAGAACCTGACGGACCATTTCTACTTCGAGCACTTCCAGAACGCGCCCGCGCCGGGCCGCTCGGTCGTCTTCGGCCTCACGGTCGAAGTGTTCGACCTGCTGCGGAAATAAGGGACAGGCCCGCCCGAGCCGAAGGAAAAGGATGAAGCGTTACCTGCTGATCGTTTGCGCCATCGCCGCCTTCTTCACGGCCCTCTTCCTGGCGGTCGGAGCCCTCGGTGTGCCAATTCTGTCGGACCCTGCGCCGTGGATGAGGCGCGGCGGGATTCTCGCGGCCTCGGTCGGCGTCGGCCTGCTCGTCGCGGACGTGCTGCTGCCCGTTCCGTCGAGCCTCGTGATGGTGGCGCACGGCGCGCTCTTCGGCGTCTTCGCGGGGACGCTGCTCTCGCTCGCTGGGAGTCTCGGCGCGGGCCTCTTCGGCTTCTGGCTCGGTAAGCGTGGGGGCCGCCTGCTCGGGCGCGTCATGACGCCTGCGGAGCGCGAGCGCGCGGACCAACTGCTGAGGCGCTGGGGGGCGCTCGCAATCGTCCTGACGCGCCCTGTGCCAATTCTGGCCGAGACCGTAGCCATCATGGCCGGCGCTTCTTCGATGGGCGCGGCCCGCGTCGCGCTCGCCGTGCTCGCGGGCTCGCTCCCGCCCGCGCTCGTTTACGCGCTGGCCGGCGCGGCGGCCGCCAGTTTCCAGAGCACGGCACTCGTGTTCGTCTTCGTCATCCTCGCGGCGGGCTTCTTCTGGATGATGAGTCGCCTGCTGGACCCCTTCCTCGGCCGCCGGGAAGCTCAAAGCCTCGCCAACTCATTCTCTAACCTCAGGCCACCACGAAAGGAGAATAGTCATGGGGATTGAACTCAGAATCAACGGCAGCAAGACGGCGGAAGGTTTTCTCATAGCCCCTTCCGGCGGCAAGGAATTCCCGGCCTGCATCGGGCTCAAGACGGACGACGGAAGCCAAGCCGACGCGACTCTCGAGGTGACGGCCGCGGGCGGCGTGAGCGTCGAGCTGACGAAGACGCAGGTCACCGTCCCCGCAGCGGGAACGTCAGTGGACATCGTCGCCAAGTCCGCCAGCACCGCGGCCGGCGACATCACGCTTGAGGTCAAGGTCGGCGGAAACGTCGAAGCCACGCTGACGCTCACCTCCATCGCGGAACCGCGCGTACGCTTCGGCGGGCGCTTCCAGGCGCGCTTCGCGACGGACGGCGACTTTTTCAACGAGCCGCGCGGGACGGGCGCGGGGTGGACTTGGGCGCTGGAGGGCGAGCCGGATTTTGTGCCACCGACGAACAACGTCCCCACCAGTCCGGGCATGGCCGTAGGGCGCGTCGTGCGCTTCCAGGACGCAGTGGCCCCGAGGCCGCACGTCGCCCCGATCGGCGTCGAGGTCACGGCCATAGAGGGCGAGGTCGGCGGCAACACAGTCTCCTTCAGCGCGGGCGATTTGGTCATCGGCCAGCCGGTGAGTCTTGGCCCAAATTCTTACTTCGCCTCCAACGAGCCGCAGAACCCCGCGGACCCGCCGCCGTTCGAGTCCTACGGCGCGGGCTTCGAGGTCATGGACAACTTCGAGCTGTCAATCGGCGACAGGTTCTCGGGCAGGCCGGCGGCGCTCAACGACAGGCCGAAGGCGAACGGCTTCTTCCCGTTCACGGCCGCGGAGATGCAGCAACTGGGGATCATTCCCCTGGGCCAATTCAACGGCCAGCGCAGGGCGGCGCTGCTCGCGGACTACAGGCAACTGTCGCCCGCGGACCAGACCGGGACCGCCGAGGGCCGCAACCTCGCCACGCGCATTTCGCATTTGGGCGGCTCGGCCCCGGACGGCATCCCGCCTTCGCAGGGGACGCTCCCGTTCGGCTGGAGCGGCAGAGAGACCTACAACGGGCTGATTAACGACGCCGTCCAGATTAACCAGGAGGACTCGCCGGTGATGGCTTACTTCGCGGGCTTCGACTCGTTCATCTATTCCGGCACACACTTCAACTTCCATTCCGACGAACTGTGCGGGCGCTTCGACGGCACCCTCACGGCGCAGACCCGCGCGCTGATGCGTCTGCCGGAACGATAATGAAGGTCGGACGCAACACTTGATAAAGGAGAAGAGAGATGAGTTACCTTGACGTTCCGCGCCTGCATTTCGCGGGCAGCTTCATCGCCAAGCCGTCGACCGTCAACAACATCCCTACGAACTACGACCCCGCTACGCCCGGCACGACCGGGCTCGTGCTGTCCTGGAACCCGAACGGCAACCACGACTGGGAGTTCCTGGACTGCACCGTGCGGACGGCCGTGACCGGCGACGGCACAATCTGGAACGCGGAGAGATCGGAGCCGATCATAGGGGCCGGGGTGCAGAGCCGTAGCCGGCCGCCCTTCAACGCGAAGCTGGTTGATCTGGACACCGAGCAGCAGATGGTCTCCCAAATCTGGGGCCTGCGGATTAACGTCGCAGTCTCCGCGACGGAGTACGTCGTCGGGAATTTCCGGCCGATGTCCTTCGACGACATTTGGGCCAGGGTGCCGGACGGGCAGCAGGACTGGATGTTCAGCGCCTACTACCAGTCCGTCCTGGAAGACCTGACCTGGGGCGACAACGCAACCTCGCCCTTCCTGCGGGAGCTGTGTAAAGCGAGCCCCGACAAGCTCTCCATCAAGTTCGTCGTGGACGCTTACCAGGACCTGTATTACATGAAGGACTTCAACCGGGGGAGAATCGTCGGGACGATTGGCCCGGCTTACGACGACGAGCCGCCGAACTTCCTCAAGGGCCGCCAGCTACGCCCCTTCGGGCAGAACAGCCCGCTCAATTACGGCTACGCCAAGGTGGACAAGTCGCGCAGGAAACTGGTCGTTGACCTGGGCAACAGCGTCCCCACGCAATCCGACCACAGCACCAAGCCGCCCTCGCAGTCGGAGACCTCGCCGCCCATCGATGTCGGCACGTTGATAGTGGCGGTCGTGCCCGCGAAGGGCGACCCGGATGAGTTGGGCAAATACGACTACTCGCTCGAAACGTACCTCGCGGCCGCGGGCGTGCAGGAATATTTCCTGACCGACGCGCAGCTTTCCGCGCTCGCCGACACGCCTATCGGCGTCATTCAGACGAGGCCCCCGAAAGGCACGAAGAAGGCAGCCGGCACACTGCTTCAGGAGAGCCCGAGCGGGGCCTACATCAACTGCACGCAGCCGTTCCTCAGAATGAACCCCGGCGAATCCTGTTCGGTCGAGCTGTTCGCTTTTCAGTTCGGCGAGCCCGCGGCCAAGCAGAGTATCGCCCTGGGTTTCAACAACAGCGCGCTACAGGGGCAGGAGCCGGCCATCCCGCCCGCGCCTGCGTACTGGGCGGTCGGCGTCCCCGCCTCCGCGCTCACATTCCCGCAGAGCGTGGTGACGGACTCGCGCGGCCGCGCCACGTTCGATCTGGCGGCGAGCGACCCAGGCAACCCGCGGCAGGTCATCGACGGGCAGGTCTACGGCGTGGGCTTCAGTTGGGCCCTGGACAATCTGCCCAACTTCCCGCCGGACTCGAACAACTTCGTCAGCGTGCTCGTCTTCGACAGCTTCAAGAAGGAGCCGACCTGGGAGAACCTCCAGCCCTTCCTGATGCAGTACGCCGTGCTCTACCCGTTCATGGACAGCATTTTCATCCTGAGCGACCCTGAGGTCTACAGGCAGAACATGAAGGCGTTCAAGAGGGTGATAAGTCTCCCGATCACGGACCCAGGCCACATGCCCGTCACGCGCGACATGTCCCGCGACAAGCGGCAGGCGCTCCTGGCCTGGCTGAACAAAGGCGCTCCTCTGTCCTGACCGGCGACTTCATGGCGTCTCACGTGACGGCAGGCGGCGCTACTGAGAGTCTGACTCTCAGTAGCGCCGCCTCTGCGTAATAATTGTTTCTATCTCAACTGCGTGATATAAGGCGTCGCCAGGACAGCACCAGCCGCTCACAGCCTAAGAACAATCATCTGGGGATGGTTTACACGGAGGACATGATTCATTAAATCTCTTGCCACTCGAAAGGAGACGAGATCATGGCTGACCCCAGTCACTTTAAGTTCTATTCGGTGACGACACTCCCCGCAGACAGGACGGTTAAACTGAGAGGACAGTTCGAGAGAGACGGGAAGCCGAAACTCCACAAGGCCGTCAAGTTGTCTCACTTTGGAATCCCTGTAAGCAAGAACGGCGAAAGAATACCGGACAAGATCACGCACCTGAACTGGTACGAATTGTCGAGCACCACTGAGCCGCCGCGGAAGGTGGAGGTTAGCAACCAGTTTTCAGCCGGCACCCATCTCGAAATCGGAGACCCGTCAGTCCTGCTCGTGCCTGCGCTGAAGCTGCCACTCGACAAACCGCTCGCGTCAGACGACAAACTGCCGGGCGGCGTGAGCCACTTCAAATGCTACCGGGTTGTCAAAGGCGATGCCCCGACAATACGCGGCGGCGAGGTCGTGCTGGAAGACCAGTTCGACCTTGAAAATCAAGTCAAGATGGAGACCGCAGTCGGCGTGCCCGTGTATTTCTGCGTGCCCGTCTCTAAAATCCTCGTGAAGAGCGGCGGCGTTGAGACGCCACCGACGACGGTCATTACAAGCTTCCGCGACCACCTGGTGATCTATAAAATCAAGGAGCTGCCCTACAAGCAAGAGCGCCAGGTCTTTGACCAGTTCGACGAGACGAGGGAGCGACTGCGCCGCCTGAGCGGGTTCACGAGCCGCTACCTGGCCGTCCCCAGCAAAAAAGTGCGGTGGAGTCCGGCATAAAACCGCCCAGGCGACATACGGCATCCAGAGCGGCCTGGTGTCGAACACGCTTTTTTGTTTCCGCCACGCCATCAGGCGAGGGGGATTTCCCACGAGCCGCGTATGTAGGCGCAGAGGGCGTCGCCGTCCCAGCCGCCCATCCAGAAGCGGAGCGGCCAGGGGCGCGTGTGGTCGCAGCCGAGCTTGTCTTTGTGCACATGCCCGTTGACGGCTATGTCCCAGCCGTCGAGCTGGAGCGCGAGCGTGTAGGCGCGGCGGTCAATCGGGCGCTCGCCCCAGGAGCCTTCCGAGAGGTCCCACCATTTCGTCACAATGGCGAGCTGCTCTATGCGCGTCTCAAGCGCCGCCCGCGTGACCGGGTCGTTCTTCGTCTTCTTGAGCAGCGCCTCCAGGCTCTCGCGCCGCTTGAGCCGGTTCTCGATGAGCGTCTTGTTCGCCGCGTCGGGCAGCCCCGTGGCCGCGGCCGCCTCGGCCGAGTTCGTGACGAAGCGTTTGGGCTGCCGGCGCACGATCATCTCGGAGGTCGCCTCCCACTGCGGCATCGACGGGTCGGCCGGGTTGAGCCAGTCGTCGCGCTCCACGAGCACCGACTTGCCCTTCGAGACGCGCACGCGCAAGGGGTCTATGATGAAGAGGTCGTTGCGCACCAGCAGGCCGTTGTGCTCTATGATCTGCGCGTCCAGGAAGGCGACGCGCGCGCCGACCAGATCGGGCGCGGCCTTGCCGTTGCGCGTCGCGCGCCTCACCTTGACGCCGACCTTCGGCCCCTTGCTCGTCGGCCCGAACGCGCGCTCGTAGACGCCCGGCTCGTCCGGCTGGAAGTGTATCTTCGCGTCGAAGTCCGGCTCGCCGGCGAGCGCGAACGTGTAGCCGCTGACGCCGCGCTTCTCGTCCGTCGGGTCCGGGTCCGTCGCCATACGCATCTGAAAAAATCCTTCGAACTCTAGTCGCAGCATCTCTCACACCTCCGTCGTCCGCCCTATGTTCAGCCAGTTCGCCTGCCAGTCGGCCCCCAGCCGCTCCATGCTCTGCCGCAGGTAATCGAGCCGCTGCCAGATTTGCGAAGGCTTGCCCTGCTCCGTCCGCTGCCCCGGAAGGTCCAGCCACGGGTCGCCCATCGAGACGACGCGCTGGTAGCCCGCGACCAGCGAATCGATGCGCTCCTGGAAGAGCGTCCACGTCTCGTCGAGGTCGGGGAAGAGAATCACGTCGCCCGAAAGCTCGAAGCCCGGGCCGGCGTTGCCGGGCTTGTCCTTGAAGGCCGGAAGCTCGGTCAGGATTTCGGCGAGCGGGCGGAGGAACATCGTCATGAAGGGGAAGAACGCCGCGTCCATCAGGGCGTCCGTCTGCGCCTTCGTCTTCACCTGGTCGCTGTAGAGGTAGAGCAGCAGGAGCAGCATGACCTCGTAGGACTCGTTGAAGAGTTGTGCCACTTCGCGCGTGTGCGCGTTCGTGATGACCGAGACCTCGTCGTCGGGCGAAACGTCAGGCTGGAGGACCGTCATCGGATTTGGCACAACCGGGCGCGCGCCACTTTCGCCGAGCCCGTACTCCTCCATCTCGCCGCGGATGCGCGTGAAGATGCAGAAGTGCGTGTTGGGCAGGTAGCTCGGCGGAACCCTCACGCCCTCGCCCTGCTCGACGATCATCCGCGTCGCCTGCTTGGCGGAGGCCAGGTCCGTCACGCCTATGATGTCGAGCCCGTACTGGTTGAGGTCGTTCATCGTCCCGTGCTGCGGGCTGCTCGGGCCGCCGAAGAGTTGATTCTCCGGTTTGCCTATGAAGAGGTTCCGCTCGCCGAGTTCGTTGCTGAGGTGCTCGAAGCCGCTCGTGATCTTCTGGTAAAGCTCCTGCACGGACTGGTACGGGATGCCGTAGAGGATGTCTATGTGCGGGGCGGCGGTCAGAAGTCCCGGCCCGGCTTCGAGGGCCGCCGCGACCTCCGCGCGCCCGACGCCCATGAGGTTAGTGCACCAGGCGTGCGCCTTCTTCTGGTCAATCGGCTTCGGAGGGTCTTTAGACTCCGGCGGCTCGGGCTCGGCCAAATCGTCCGGGGCCTCGAAACGCTGGAAGCGCTTGATCGTCTCCTCGTCGCAGCGCGTGAGCGCGAGCTTTATCTTGACGGCCCCGTAGTAGTCGAGCCGCTGCGGCATGTTGGGCCGCGAGAAGGAGGGCGTCCCGCCGATGGCCGAGAGCAGGTTCAGCGCGAGCCCGAGGTGCTCCATCTCCTGGCGGGCGACGAGCGTGATGAGCGACGCCCACCGCCGCACGCGCTCCACCTGCTCGGGGGGAAGCCCCTCGTAGTCGTAACGCTTGAGCGAGTACGCCGCGAAGAGGTACTGAGCCATCAAGCCGTGCTCCAACTCCGACGCCAGCCGCAGCGCGTCGATCAGTTCGGCGCGGCTCTTGATTTCGTCTGCCATGTGAGAAAAACCCCCTTCGGAGGATGAGAACGCGGCACATCATAACGTTAGTGCCGTGCGGCGGGGAAGAGTTTTTAAGCAGCCACACCCTCCGGGCGGCGCTCAGGCATCCCTCCCCGAAAAAGCTACATCTCTAGCTCTGACAGTCAGGACAACAGAAACACTCGCAAAGTCACAAGCTCGTCAACGTCCGTCTCCCCGTACGGTCGGTCAAACCCAACAAACGCTTGAGGAGGTTGTATGTCGTCACCTACCTACCGGAAGCTCCCCGTCTGTTTCAAGCCTTTCCTGATGCTCTCCTTTCTCCTCTGCGCCCTCAGCACGACGGCGCTCGGGCAGGCCGGAGTCTCGTCAGCCGCGGAGTCCCGCACGCGTTACCTGGCCGAATCGGGAGTGCTGCCCGCCTCGCGCGAGGTCGCCGTCGAGGAGATCATCAACTACCGCCGCCACCAGATAGGGCTCCCGAAGGCGGGCCAGTCGGTCGCCCTCGACGTGCGCTGGGGCAACGACCAGGTCGCCCCAGGCCAGGAGGCAGTCTTACAGGTCGGCTTCACCACGTCGCTGGCGATTGACCGCGAACAACTGCGCCCCGTCAATCTGGCCCTCGTGATTGACAAGAGCGGCTCGATGGCCGACGCGGACAAGATGTCCAGGGTCAAGGCGGCGCTGCTGACGATGGTCGGCCAACTGCGCGAGTCGGACGTGCTCTCCATCGTCGTCTTCGACTCGGAGGCGGAAGTGCTGATGCCCGCGCAACCCATCGGCAACCGCGAAGATGTCAGGCGGCTGATTCGCAGCATTGAGCCGGGCAGCTCGACCAACATTCACGCCGGACTGATGCTCGGCTACCACCAGGCTCTCGTCAACTACCGGCGCGACGTGACCAACCGCGTCATCCTTCTGACGGACGGCATCGCCAACACGGGCGTGACCGACCCCACGAGGATTTCGCGGGACTCTCTAGCCTTCAACGACCGCGGGATAGACCTCTCGACCATAGGCGTCGGGCTCGACCTGAACAAAGACCTGCTCCGCATCCTCGCCAAGAGCGGGCGCGGGCTCTTCCACTTCGTCGCCGACGCGCAGGACATAGAGAAAGTCTTCCTCACGGAGGTTCAGAGCCTGGTCTCGCCGGTCGCCACAACGCCGAACGTGGAGATTGATTTCGACCCAGGGCTTGAGCTGGTTCAACTCTACGGCTACGAGCCGCAGTTCCGCCGCGGGGGCGTGCGCGTCAAGCTCGACAACATGAACAGCGGGCTGACGCAGGTGGTCATGATGCGCGTCCGGCCCGCGCTTTATGTGCCAGGTCGTTCGAGGCTGTCGGTGCGGGTCCGCCTGAGTTATTACGACCTGGCGCGGAGAAGACAGGTGGTCGAGAGCGGCGAGGCGTCCGTCGCCGTCCGCGACGCCGCGCAGGGTGACATGCTGGACGACGGCGAGGTGGACAAGAACTACAGCATCGCGCTTCTGGCACAGGCGATTCGCGACATGGCCGCTGCCTCCGAGGCCGGCCGCTTCAGGGAGGCGGAGAACCTACTGACAGTCGCGATTAACAGAACCTCACAGCGCTACCCGAACCTGGACGACGAGGACATCCGGCGGACTCTCTCCACCGCACAGAAGTACCAGGAAGCCCTCAGACGACAGAACCAGCGCACGAACTTCAGGCGCGGTTGCTAGGGGACAGACGGGGACCACGAAATAACACGATAGAGACACGAAGAAAGAGCAGTCTTTTTTCGTGTCTCTTCGCGCGTCTTCGCGGTCCCCGTCTTCCCGCCGCGCGTCAGGGGCCTCCGCGACTTTGGACTAATTTCCCCGTCGGCTGTAAACTCTTCGCGTCACATCAATGTCAGAGGGAGAAGCCACTCATGCGCGATTTTTTCACACGCGGGCGCGCGTTGCTGTGCGCGGCGGCCGTCGCGGGCTGTGCCATCGTTCATAACGTCACCACGACGAGAGGCATGAACACTTCGTACCAGTCCTCCGCCGCCGAGGCGAGCGATAAACGGGACGCCGAGCCGAACCCGCTCGTGGTCAAGTGGGCTGGCCCCTACGGCGGCGTGCCCCCGTTCGACCGCGTCAAGGTCGCGGACTTCAAGCCCGCGCTCGAAGCGGCCATGAGCGAGAAGCTCTCGGAGGTCGAGCGCATCGCGGCGCAGACGGAGACGCCCACCTTCGAGAACACCGTCGCCGCGCTTGAGCGGACCGGGCGCGCTCTCGACCGCGTGCAGACGATTTACGGCGTCTGGGGCTCCACGATGAACGGCCCGGAGTTCCAGGCCGTCCAGCGCGAGATGGCCCCGCGCCTCGCCGCCTTCAACGACCGCGTCACGCAGAACGAGGCGCTCTTCCGCCGCATTGAGGCCGTCTACAATTCGCCCGACAAGCCGAAGTGGACGCCCGAGCAACAGCGCCTGGCCTGGCTCTACTACACCAACTTCGTGCGCGCCGGCGCGAAACTCAAGCCCGAGGCCAAGGCGCGTCTGTCGGAAATCAATCAGCGACTCGCCGGCCTCTACACGCGCTTCGGCCAGAACGTGCTCACGGACGAAACGGACCAGTTTCTCGTCATCAAGACGGAGGCCGAGTTGGCGGGCCTCCCGCCGTCCGTGCGCGACGCCGCGGCCGCCGCCGCCGCGACGAAGAAGATGCCGGGCTCGTGGGTGATCGTGAACACGCGCTCTTCGGTCGACCCGTTTCTCACTTACTCGGAGCGCCGCGACCTGCGCGAGAAGGTCTGGCGCATGTTCGTCAACCGCGGCGACGGCGGCGGCAAGACCGACAACAACGCCACCATCACGGAGATTCTTCAACTGCGCGCCGAGCGCGCCAAATTGCTCGGCTACCAGACGCACGCGCACTGGCGACTTGAGAACACCATGGCGAAGACGCCCGAGCGCGCCCTCGAATTGATGGAGGCCGTCTGGAAGCCCGCCGTCGCGCGCGTGCGCGAGGAGGTCGCGGACATGCAGGCGCTCGCGGACAAGGAGGGCGCGAAGATTAAGATCGAGCCGTGGGACTACCGCTACTACGCGGAGAAGGTGCGCAAGGCCCGCTACGACCTCGACCAGAACGAGGTCAAGCCTTACCTGCAGCTCGAAAAGCTGCGCGAGGGGATGTTCTGGGTCGCGGGCGAACTCTTCGGCTTCGACTTCAAGCCGGTCACGAACGTCCCCGTCTACCACCCGGACGTGCGCGTCTGGGAGGTGACGGACAAAGCCACGAAGCGGCACGTCGGTCTGTGGTACTTCGACCCGTACGCGCGCGAGGGCAAACGCTCGGGCGCGTGGATGAACGCCTACCGCCCGCAGCAGCGCAGCGAGGGCGACGTGACGACCATCGTCTCGAACAACTCGAACTTCGTGAAGGGCAAGCCGGGTGAGCCCGTGCTCATCTCGTGGGACGACGCGGAGACGCTCTTCCACGAGTTCGGCCACGCGCTCCACGGCCTCAACTCCAGCGTCACTTATCCTTCGCTTGCCGGCACGCAAGTCGCGCGCGATTACGTGGAGTTCCCGTCGCAACTCCTCGAACACTGGCTCTCGACGCCGGAAGTCCTGCAAAAATTCGCCGTGCACTACCAGACGGGCAAGCCCATCCCGAAAGACTTGGTCGAGCGCATCGAGCGCGCCTCCACTTTCAACGAGGGCTTCGCCACGACGGAGTACCTGTCGAGCGCGCTCATCGACATGAAGCTGCACTTGGCGGGCGAGCGCAAGATCGACCCGGACACTTTCGAGCGTGAGACGCTGGCACAATTAGGGATGCCCGCGGAGCTCGTCATGCGCCACCGCACGCCGCAATTCGGCCACGTCTTCTCAGGCGACTCGTACTCGGCGGGCTATTACAGCTACCTCTGGTCGGACGTGCTGACGGCGGACGCCTACGGCGCGTTCGCCGAAGGCGGCGGCGCTTACGACAAGTCGGTCGCGCAGCGTCTGCGGCAATACATCTTCTCCGTCGGCAACACCGTTGACCCGGCCGAAGCCTACCGCTCCTTCCGCGGCCGCGAGCCCAAGATTGACGCCCTGATGCGCAAGCGCGGCTTCACACCGAAAGGCGCTAAAGAGGAAGGGAAGCGAACCGACAAGTAAAATCGCAACGCTCTCCGCTGGTGAGATCGCCCCCGTTGCTTGCAACGGGGGCGATAAATAGTGCATCATACTAGTCAGCTAATCCTTCTCTCTTGCATCAACGGTGATGCGCCTCCGCGTTGGCGGCGTTCGGATAGTTCGAGAGCGGGTTGATCTCAACTTGCAGAAGTGGCCCCCTTGAGGGGGCGTCCGAACCTAAGCCTTCGTTGCGACCGTTACTCCGAAGCACACTTCGATACGGAAACTTCTCTTAACACTCCATACGGGAGAGGTGCATTCACATGACAATGAAACTATACGTCGGGAACCTGTCGTTCCAGACTTCGAGTGACGATCTGCAGCAGCTGTTCGCGCAGGCCGGCACGGTCGAGAGCGCCTCGGTGGTCGAGGACCGCGACACGGGACGCTCGCGCGGCTTCGGCTTCGTCGAGATGTCTTCGAAGGAAGAGGGCGAGGCTGCCATCGCGCAGTTCAACGGTAAAGAAATCGACGGCCGCGCGCTGAACGTCAACGAGGCCAAGCCCCGCGAGAATCGCAACGGCGGCGGCGGCGGTGGTCGCGGCGGCTACGGCGGCGGCGGCAACCGCGGCGGCGGCAGCCGATTCAACCACGGCGACAGCAATCGCGGCAACCGCTGGTAAGAACCATTAACTTAACCAGCGACCCTTTACGGAAAGCGCCCCTGGCAACGAGACCAACGAGGCCGGGGGCGCTTTCAGTTTTTCAGAACGAAACGTTCTCGGAAAGTCAGATTCGGTGGTGATGTATCAAGAAAGAAGTGCTCATAGCCTGCCCCGTCTGCTTCTCGGGAAACAGCTTTCGCCTCGAACGGCTGGAGCGAAGGCTCTACTGTCGGAATTGCGAGTTCGTCTTCGCCGATAACCCCCCGCCGGAGATTCCCGGACCCGAAGAATGTATTTTCTGTGGCGGCGACTACTTTTATTACGAATCGCTCCTTGACCTCACGTTCCTGGGCCGCGCCTCGATCTGTTACGTCTGTGAGGCAAGGTATAAGGGCGTAGTCATCGGCAACCCGGACGAGACGTACAAGAAGGAAGGCGCGAGCCGTGCCGGCATGTCGGAATCCGCCTCGCTTTGGAAGGAAAGGGCAGAACAACATGAAAGACAGGCCAAGTAATAAGGCACTGTGATTCAGGACTAGGTCGCGAGCCTCCAGGGTTCGTCCCGTGAAAACTAAAAACATGTTGTTTCTCATTCGAAATGACACACATGTCAATTACAAACAGAAGTGCGGTGAGGGGCGGAGGAGTGTTCCTTGCCGTGTAAACCCCCGGACGATGGCGGGTCAGAGGTTAACTTCAGGGATATTATGAGCAGCAAATCAGGCGTTGATAAAAAGGCGGCGGGCATTAATTGGGTGACGACGAGCTGGATGGTGGTCTTCCACCTGGGCGCGATAGCCGCGCTCTTCATGTTTAGCTGGCAGGCTCTGGTAGCCTCCGCTGCACTGTGGTGGGTGGCGGGGAGTCCGGGCGTCGGCATGGGCTTTCACCGCCTCTTGACGCACAGGGGGTACAAGACGCCGAGGGTGGTCGAGTATTTCCTGACCGTCTGCGGGACGCTCTCGCTCGAAGGCGGGGCCATCAACTGGGTGGTGACGCACCGGATACACCACGCGCACACGGAGGTGAAGGGCCTTGACCCGCACACGCCGCGCGACGGCGGCTGGTGGGCGCACATGGGGTGGATACTGACTGGCACCGCTCAGGTGCACGAGCCGGCGGTCCTGTGGCGCTACGCCCCGGACCTGATGAAGGACGGCTTCCACCGCTGGCTCAACAAGTTTTACTACATGCCTCTGGTCGCCTGCGGCATATTGCTCCTGGCCTTCGGCGGCTGGTCCGTCTTGATGTGGGGCATCTTCTTCCGCGTGACGTTCAACCTGCACGCGACTTGGCTTGTCAACTCCGCGACGCACATGTGGGGCAAGCGACGCTTCGCCACCAATGATGATTCGACCAACAGTTGGTGGGTCGCGCTGCTGACCTTCGGCGAGGGCTGGCACAACAACCACCACGCGCACCCGACCTCGGCCAAGCACGGCCTCGCCTGGTACGAAATAGACTTCAACTGGTGGGGCATCCGCACGCTCCAGTTCTTCGGGCTGGCGAAGGGGATCAAGCGCCTCCGCCTGCACCCCGCGTCCGCCACCTGGCGGCTCTACTCCGGCCGCGTTCGTGCCAAAGGAGACGCATGAATGAACTGAGGGAGCAGGGCATCTACGCCCTGCCCGACGGGAGGGAGTTCGTCGCCCACGCGGTCTTTCGCGGCGGTTACGTTCTCTACACTCCTGGCGACTGGGAGTTCTACGGCATACACCTTTACGAGACTAACGCCGCCGGGCAGGTCCGCTCCAAAGGGCAGCCCACCCTCTGGCGCATTCAAGACCTATCCGACACCGGGAGGACTGCGCGGTCCCGCACGAGAAGCGGGGCCGCGCAGCAACCGTTCGTCAACTAGGCGTGCCCCGAATTAAATCTTCGCGCCCCCTCGCTCCTCAGCGGTGCGCCCCCGGAGGGAGTTTGGAACTCCTCCGTGTGCTATACTCTGTCCGTCAATAATTGACCGCGACAGTTCTTTAGAAAAATTCACCTCTCGACATCGGGACTGGGCCAGAGCGGTCCTCTTCTTGTGCCGTCTGTTGTTTTTTCAAACGCGACTGTGACAAGGAGTGCCCCGGTGTCCGACTCTGCCGCACTTCAGAATTCAACCGACAACAGTCTTTCAGCCGCACCGCCTCGACTGGCGCTGGCGCGCTTCTCTGCCCGCGAATCAAGTCCCTCACCATCGGCCCACATTTCGAGACGGGAGTTAAGACAACTTATGAACGGAAGAGACGAGACGGCTGACGAAGGCGTCGGTGACGCGGAGGGCGAGCAACTGCGGCCGGAGATAGATTCGCGGTACAGGCTGATCGTCGTGGCGGCTTTGAGGAGCAAGCAGCTTCAGCGCGGCGCGCCCCCGCGCATTGCCGCAGACCCGCTCAAACGCAGGAACACGAGCATCGCGCTCGAAGAGGTCAAGCGGGGACTCGTGCGGTTCAGAATCGCTGATAAAGAGGACGACGCCGACGGCCAGTAGGAGAGGGGATTCAGATGCACACAATCGACGCGGAGACGTTCGGGCAAATCTGCGACGAGGTGTGGCGCGACCGGGCGTCTATCCTTTCACGCCGCGGCAGCCTGAGCGACGAGGCCGCGCTGGTCAGGGCGGTGTACTGGAGAATCTCTAAAGCGGGGGGCGAGCCGGGCCCGAACATCAGCGCTCACGCCCCAGTGCTCGACAAACTCGTGCGCCAGTGCAGGGACGAGGCCGCGCGTAGTTGTCAGGAATTATAGCGGCCACGCGGGCGTCCCCGTGCCGCCCGCACAGTCCGGCGGCCGCAGAACCCTCCGACCCACAAGACTGAAGCGAAGGGCTTTCAAAAGTAACGACGTGTGAGATGAACGGGCTTCGGGTCTACATCAATTCTTCGGGCGAAGACAATCGCGGCGTGCGCGCCACGTTTTACACCAGGCGCGCCGACGGCCCTTATTACTGCTGGTTCTACGAGGAACAGGCCGGGCGGTGGCAGGTCGGCCGCGTGCACCTGCCCGACTTGAACGTCAGGCTGCTCCGCGTCACGAGTTGGAGGGCCGTCCCGCCCGAGTTGCAAGCCAAGATGAACGATCACTACCTCGAATAGCTGACGCCAAATTCAAACTAGAAAGACTCTCTTCGTTTCCCGCGCCAGCCGCGCCAGAGGTCGTGCGCGGCTTCCTCTCATGTCGGGAAACGGAGCGTGAAGCCGCCCTCTAACAGCCTGCCCGGTATTACAATTCCCACAGCCTGAATGAAGCCTGCAACACGCGCTTCGGCGTCATTAATGATTCCCCTGACTGCCGAAGTGGCGCGCGGGCGTGAGGCGATAAAATCGGCCTAGTAATTCTCGGCACGCGATAATAGAATGGCTGGCCTTGAGTCTGGAAGATGACGCGCAGAGAGAATGACAACAAGCGGAACGGGAGTTCCCACTCGGACTTCGCGCGGCGACTCGCCGCCGTCGGACGCGAGTTCTACGGGCGCGGCTGGGTGCTCGGCACGAGCGGGAACTTCAGCGTCGTTTCTGGCACAGAACCTCTGAGGCTGACCATCACGGCGAGCGGGGCGGACAAGGGGGCGCTCAACGCCTCCCACATCCTGGAGATAGACGAGCGGGGCGAAGTCGTGCGCGGGCGCGGTCGGCCTTCGGACGAGACGCGGCTGCACCTGGCGGTCGTGAGCGTGCGCGGGGCGGGCGCGGTCCTTCACACGCATTCCGTGTGGAGCACCCTGCTCTCCGAGGCGTACGCGGGCGAGGGGCGTTTGGTCGTCGAAGGTTTCGAGATGCTGAAGGGCCTGGCGGGCGTGCGCACGCACGCGCACCGCGAGTGCCTCCCCATCATAGAGAACTCGCAGGACATGCCCGCGCTCTCGCGCGCGCTCGAAGAGGCATTAGGGGAACACGCGGACGCGCACGCGGTCCTGCTGCGCCGCCACGGCCTCTACACGTGGGGGAAAGATTTGGCCGAGGCGAAGCGTCACGTCGAGATTCTGGAGTTCCTGCTCGAAGTCACGGGGCGCGAGTTTTGTGCCACCGGCCCGAAGGAGAAAGAGAAGCATGGCAATCGTCAATATACCGGATGAGCGGAAGACGCTTCGCGACCCGGACGCGATTCGCGCGCACCTTGAGAGCATAGGCATAGGCTACGAGCGCTGGGAGGCCGCGCGCGAAGTGGCTCACGACGCGCCGCAGGAAGAAATCCTCGCCGCCTACGCCGAAGAGATCGAGCGGCTCAAGCGGCGCGGCGGCTACGTGACGGCCGACGTGATTGACGTGCGCCCCGAGACGCCCGGCCTGGACGCGATGCTGGCGAAGTTCAGCCGCGAGCACTGGCACGACGAGGACGAGGTGCGCTTCGTCGTACGGGGCCGCGGCATCTTCCACATACACCCCGAGAACGGCCCCGTGACGGCCGTAGAGGTCGAGCCGGGCGACCTGCTCAGCGTCCCGCGCGGCACGCGCCACTGGTTCGGCCTCTGCGACGACCGCGACATACGCGCCATACGCCTCTTCCAGGACGCGTCCGGCTGGACGCCGCACTACACGGAGAGCGGCGCGGACGAAGGCTACCAACCCATGTGTCTAGGCCCGGCTTACGTGCCCGTAGGGGCCGAGGCCGGGTGAGCTTCAGAACCTTCCGATGTTGGCACAGAAAACACGCGCCGTCCTGTTAGACATAGAGGGGACGACCACGCCCGTGGAGTTCGTCTACGAAACCCTCTTCCCGTTCGCGCGGCAACACGTCCGCGAGTTCCTCGAACAGCATCTCTCCTCCGACGGGGTGCGCGCGGACGTTCGCGCCCTGAGGCAGGAGCACCGGGCAGATATGGAAAAGGGAAGCGCGCCGCCGGCCTGGAACGAAGGGGCAGAGGGCTCGCTCGTGGGAGCAGCGGTCAGTTACGTACACTGGCTGATGGATCAGGACCGGAAATCGAGCGCGTTGAAATCGCTGCAAGGGAAAATCTGGGAGGGCGGTTACCGTAGCGGGCTCTTGCGCGGGCAGGTTTACGCGGACGTGCCTCTGGCCTTCGAGCGCTGGAAGAAGCAGGGGAAAGCAATTCACATCTTCTCGTCCGGGAGCGTGCTGGCACAGAAATTAATCTTCGCGCACACGACGGAAGGGGACCTGACGCCCTACCTCGACGGCTACTTCGACACCACGACGGGCGCGAAAGCGAGCGCGGCCAGCTATCATTCAATCGGCGAGAAAATCGGCGCGCCGCCGGCCGAAGTGTTGTTCGTCTCCGACGTGACCGCGGAACTGGACGCCGCACGCGCCGCAGGCATGGCGACCGCCCTCTGCGTGCGTCCCGGAAGCCGAGAACCGGAGGAAAGCGCCCACCCGATTGTCCGCACGTTCGATATAATTTACCCGTAACGAACGAGCCACGGAGACAGACGAAGAGACACGAAGTAGGCTAGACTCCTTTCTTCGTGTCTCTTCGTCTGTCTCCGTGGCTCGGTAAAGAGAAGGAACCCGGCCCCTTGTCTTGAGGCCGGGTTCATCTGTTAGTAGGTTTACTGCACCGACACGTCGTCGATGCGGAATGACGTGGGCAGTGTTATGTCGTTGGTGCCGCGGAATTGAATCCGCACGGTCTGCCCGGCCCACGCGCCCAGGTTGTACGGCCCCCTCAGCACGTAGACGCCGGCCGTGCCGCTGTTCTGGTTGCTGAACGTCGTCAGCGTGCCCAGGAGCGTCCCAGACGTGTTACGCACCTCAATGAAGAGACGGTCGTAGATGGGGTCGCCCGCCGCCTCGCTCGTGGTGATGTTGAGCCAGAAGCTGAGGTTCGCGCCCCCGCTCGGGATGGTCACCGTTTGATAGAGCGTGCCGCTGGAGCTGTTCACGCCGTTGATGATCATGTAGGCCACGCCGCTGTGCGGGTAAGCGCCCGTGCTCCGGGTTACCTGGCCGCTGATGACCCACGGCGTCGTGCCTGTCTCGAAGCCGGGGTTGATGATGAGTTGTCCCCCGCCTCCCGTGCCGGCCTGCGTCACGGTGAAGGTCTGGCCCGCGATGGTCAGTGTGCCCGTGCGCGAGCTGGTGCCCGTGTTGGCGGCGACGGAGTAGTTGACCGTCCCGCTGCCCGAGCCGCTGCTGCCGGAAGTGATCGTGATGAACGAAGAGTTGCTCGACGCCGTCCAGGCGCAGCCGGCGCTGGTCGTCACGCTGACGCTGCCGGTGCCGCCGCTCGCGGGCTGGCTGGAGCTGGTCGGGCTGATCGAGTAGTTGCAGGTGCCGCCGCAGTCCGCCGGAATGTCCGACGCGGCGACGTGCGTCGTGCCGTCGTTGCCGACCGCGGAGACGCCCATCCCGTGACGGGCGAAGACGGTCCAGATGGCGCAGCGGTTGGCGCCGCCGTTCAGGTTCTGGTCGGCTTGCAGGATGCCGTCGCGCGCGTTCAGGAACGACGGGCGGATCGGCGTGAACTTCATGCCGTTGAGCACGATGTTGTCGGTCGTCGCCGCGCCGAGCGTCGCGCGCAAGTCCCAGAGCGTCGCCGCCCAGACCTCTCCGTCGTTGTGGACCGCGCAGCCGCCCGCGCACACGTCCGCGTAAGAGTTGTGGACGGCGTTGGCCGGGACCGTGTAGGCCGCGCGGCGGATGCCGGCCGTCGAGTTGTTGGTCGAGTACTCGCCCACCAGCCCGTCGCCGTTGATGGTAATGGCCCAGTAGTCAGACCAGCCCTCGCCCATCGCGCCCGACTGCGTGCCCTGGAGCGCGGTGCTGCCGTTGCCGATCAGGCGGTTCGAGATGCCGTGGCCGTACTCGTGGAAGACCACGTCGCCGTCCATAGAGCTGTCGCGGTCCGGGTTGGGCGAGGTGAAGAGGTACTGCTGCATGCGGGGGCGCTGGCCGTCGGGCGGCGTGGCGAAGTTCGCGTTGTTCGTGCCGGAGCCGTCCTGCGCCTCGGCCCTCACGGAGTCGTTGCCGATGCCGCCGCGCCCGTAGTTGTTCACCTGGAAGTTGCGCGCCGTCTCGGTGAAGCCGAGGCGGTACGAGAAGTCGTGCATGATGTTGTTGTAGTAGAAAAGATTGGTCACGACCGCCGCCTGCTGCGTGCGCGGGTCAACGGTGGTCGAGAACGGGAAGGTGAAATTCTGGTCGGGGGCCGAGGCGTGGCCGTTCGACAGCCCGTTGCCGCTGGTCGTGTCCGGCGCGTTGTTGGCGTCCCGGTCTAAGTAGGCTTCGACGTTGTTGCCCGTGGTCACGGTCGAGGTGCCCATCCAGCCCGCGCTGGTGTTGATGACCGTGTCGCCGACGAAGGAGACGAGTTGGCGCGCGCCGTGGATGGGGCTCTCTGTGTAGACGGTGCCCTGCGCCTCGAAGACGTAGAGGTTGCTGCGCAGGAGCAGTTCGCCCGTGTGCGCGTCAACCAGCATCTCGTACCACTCGGAGGGTCCGATCTCGGCGTAGACGTGCCACGCGAGCCGCGCCGCGTCGCCGACGCGCACGACGTTCAACTCCGCCAGCACGTCCTCGTAGCTAGCCTTCAAGGGGTTCTTGTAAGAAGAAAATTCGGTCTTGGTCTTGCGGGCGGTGACGCGTGAGAACGACGGGTCGACCGTGCGGCCCGCGTGCTCGAAAGCCTTGGCGATGCCCTGCGCCTCCGTGAGCGTCGGCGTCAGCTTGATTTTCTGTCCCGTGTAGAGGAAGCCCTGGCGGACGTTAAGGACTTCGCCGCTGTTGTTGACGACGACCTGCACGTTGCCCTCGAAGACTTTGTAGCCGCCGACGGTCTGCGCATAGTCGAGGAAGGTCGTGCCGCGGTCGTTGTCTTCCTTGACGCGCTTGAGGCCCGCAACGCCGGCGTCCGTGAGCGAGAAGAGAGCGGCGCGGCTTCGCAGGAAACCGCGCGCGATGTTATCGGGCGTGTCGGACTGCGGCCCGGAGAGCGCGGCCCCGTCGATGAAGAAATTTTTCAGCGCGCCCGACTCGTTGACGACGGCGCGAAGGTTCGCGGCGTCTTCGCGCCTGAGGCCCGCGCGGAAGTTGTCTACGGCCGAGGCGCGTGCCTGGACGGCCGCGATCTTGCGCTCGGCCGCTCTCTGGCGGCCAGCGGGCGACCCGAGGTCTGAATCGGTGAACTCGCCCCTGTCGGCGAGGCGTATGTCGAAGTTGGGGAGGCCGACCCATTCAGGCGTCGCCGGTCCGGCGGGAACGACCCCCGACTTACCGTACCCGCGCTGCGCATCGGATTTCGCGAAGGGAAACAGTGCGGCCGCGACGAGCGCGACGCCCAGTAGTCCTATGAGTAGTCTGTGACGCATTCTTATCTTCCTTCCTTAAGTTGGGTGGAGGTAAGGCAAAATGTCGTCGGGTAAATCTCCCACGGCGCAGGAGTCTCAAAGGTAGGAGGCCCCGCGTTTCGGACGATTGAGGTTTGCCTTAACGTTAAGGTTACGCGACGATCAGGCACGCCGCACGCACTCTCGCCTGGTACTCGACACGCTGCTGGGCGCGTGCGCGCCGCGCAACGTCTCCGCTCATAGTCTGACCGGGAGCTCAGGGCTCACAGTCGTCGGGACGTGGTCCGTAAAACGCTTGTCTGGGCTATGGGGCATCAGCAATGGCCGTCGGCCGTTGTTTGTGAGGGCGCTAGAGTAGCAAATCCGGCGGCATATGTTAAGCCGCCAGGGGCTCCTGCGAGGGAGGAAAGTTCTGGCACAAAATCTTTACGCCGCGTTGCCTGTTTTCTTGCGGGTGCGAGGGCTAGGCGACGAGGCGGGCCACTATCTCTTCGACGTGGAGTTTGGTCGTGTCGAGGAAGGGAATCTCGCCGTGCTTCTCGGCGCGCAGAATCAAGGGCAGCTCGGTCCCGCCCAGGATCAAGCCTTCTATGCCGTCTCGCCCGCTCATACGCTCGACGATGCTCAGCAAGCCCTCGCGCGTCTCCGGCAGGAAGGTCCCGTTAATCAGCTCGTTCAGGTATTTGTCGTGGATGTAGTCCTGCTCGTCTGCGCCCGGCGTAATCAGTGTGACCCCTGCGCGGTCGAACACGTCGCTGTAGAAGCGCCCCTGCATCGTGAACCGCGTGCCGAACAGTCCGACGCGTTTCATCCCGCGCGCACGCGCTTCCTCACAGGTCACTTCGACGATACTGATTAAAGGAATCGGGGACAGGCGACTGAGTTCGTCGAAGACGACGTGCGGTGTGTTGGCCGAGAGTGCCCCGAAGTCCGCGCCCGCGGCCGCCAGCCTCTTCACTTCCGCCGCGAGGTACTCCGTCACTTCCGCCAGTCTGTTCTCGGCGATAAGGTCGCGCACCTTGCTCAGGTCGACGCTGTTGATGACGAGAGACGGGTAGCTGTCGTCCCGCACACGCTCGCGGTAACCTTCGATTATCAGCTTGTAATAGTCTATGGTCGACTCGGGGCCGAGCCCGCCGATAAGTCCTACGGTCTTCATCTGAACTCTCTCCGTCCTAGCCTCCCCCGTCAGAGGCAGGTTGTTCATCGTCACAGCGAAAACCCCTAACCGGCTCGCACCCGAAGCGCGACGCGGTTAGGAGTCATCAGACCTTCTCGCGGAGGGCGGTTATACGGCGAACTCCATCGCCCGAAATCCGGGACATCTTATCAGAAGATTCGCCCGCCCGCCGTTCCCGCAGAAATGAAGTCGGCGTCCGATAAGGCCGGGTGATTCGATGCCAGAAAGTACAAAGAGAATTTTTCAAACAAGAACTTTGGTGTCACGTTCGGCGGCGTCGCGGTGTTTATGAAACAAGGGCCGCTGTTTCGGCGTTCTTGAGATTTGGTTTCTCACGCAAGCTCGAAAAATTTTCAGCCTGTTAAGTGCACGCCAGGGAGAAATACTGCATGAAACGAATTCTCGCCGTCGCCGTGATGGCGCTGGCAACTCTGCCGCTCGCCGTTCAATGTCAGTCTGGCGGCAACAAGTCATCCCGCAATCTTCGTAACGCGGCCGAGCGTTCAAGCGTCGGCGCGCAGCCGCAGGGGCCGCGCGCGCCGCCCGCGGCCGACCACCACACGCACCTCTGGAGTATGAGCGCGCGAGCGCTCGTCATGGACCCGCTGCTCCCTGTCGTCAAGCTGCCGGACGACCTGGCGCGGCTGCTCAAGGACAAGGAGGATTGGGACAACCAAAAAAATCGCGCCGCGCTGAAAGACATCTACACGGAGGACGCGCTCGTGATTGACGCGCTGGCCCCCACCTGGCTGCGCGGCGAGCGCGCGCTCAGGTACGTGGCGGACAGCACGACGATTGCCCGCCTGCTGCCGATGGCTTACGAAGTGAGCGGCTCGCAAGGCTACGTCGCGGGGACGGAGGCCGTCATCGACGGCGAGAAGGTTGAACACGTCTCGAATTTTCTTTACGTCGTCAAGAAGGGGGCGGACGGTCGTTGGCGCGTTTCCGCGGAGAGTTTCACCGCGGCGGGACCGCCGGTCCCGAAGGCCGCCACGCCCGAGGCGCTCGTGTCGGAGTTGGACGCGGCGGGGGTAAAGCGAGCGGCCGTACTCTCCGTCGCCTTCTGGTACGGCAGCGCGCACAGGCCGCCGCCGCAGGACGAGTACGCGAAGGTCCGCGCGGAGAACGACTGGGTCGCACAGCAAGTCGCTCGGTTCCCGGACCGCCTCTTCGCCCTTTGCAGCTTCAACCCGCTCAAAGACTACGCGCTCGACGAGCTGAACCGCTGTGCCAAAATCCCGCAGTTCAAGGGGCTGAAACTGCACTTCGGCAACTCGGGCGTGGACGTGCTCAACCCGCAGCACGTTGAAAAGATGCGCGAGGTCTTCCGCGCGGCCAACGAGCGCAGGTTTCCGATTGTCGTGCACCTCTGGAAGGTGGGCGAGTACGGGCCAAAACACTCCGAGAGCTTCCTCAGCCAAATCCTCCCGGCGGCCCCGGACATCCCCGTCCAGATAGCGCACATGGCGGCGAGCGGCCCCAACTACCACTCGGACGACGCGCTCGAAGTTTACGCCAACGCCGCGGCCGCCAACGACCCGCGCATGAAGAACGTCTACTTCGACGTGGCGAGCATGGTGACGCGCAACACGTCGCCGCAGACGTTGGAACTGGTCGCGAAGCGGCTGCGGCAGCTAGGGCTCAGGCGCGTGCTGTTCGCCTCGGACCGCGCGCCCGGCGGCGCGAACGACTCGCCGCGAGATGCTTGGGACGCTTTTCTGAGGTTGCCGCTGGGCAGGGAAGAGTTCAGGACGGTCGCGGAGAACGTCGCGCCGTACCTGCGTTAGGAAGAAGTCGTTCTCACCAGCGCGCGGAGTCGTCGTCAATCAGCTCGGGCCAGGCTTCTTCCTCCTCAGCCTCCTGCTCGTGCTGCTCGATGACGGCTTCGGCGCTGCGCAGGCTTTCGGAGAGCGTCGCGTTCTCGCGCTCAAGTTCCGCGACGCGCCGCTGTAGCTGGCGGTTCTTCGTTTCGAGCGTCATCAGAGAAATGAATTCCATGCCCGCGACGCAGGCCAGGGCGAGTGCGAAGATGAAGGCCATGTAAACCATGATGTATGAAAATCCGAAAGTTATGTTAAGCGCGCAAGGTTGAATCCCAAACTCACCGGCGCGTCTTCGTCTTCTTCTTCTTGCTTGAACGCGTCTTGCCTACGGACTTGTTCCCGGTCTTTCGCCGGAACTGCTGCGCGGCTTCTTCTATGAGCCGGGCCGCCTTGACGGGGCCGAAGCGGCCGAGCGGCTCGAACGTCTTCCCCTTAATCTCGTTATACGAAACAAAGAAGTGCTCTATCTCGTCGAGCAGCGCGGCGTTGAGGTCCGCGAGCGTGCGCACGCCTTTGTGCGTGTGCGAGTCCGCGGCCACGGCGATCAGCCTGTCGTTGCGCGTGCGCTCGCCGTCGCGCTCGGTCTGCAACGCCTCTATGACGGCGACCAGACGCGCCGGCACGAGGCAGCCAGGAAAAGCGGGCTCGTCCATCAGCAGCAGCACGTCCAAAGGGTCGCCGTCGCCGCCCACGGTCGAAGGGATGAAGCCGAAGTCAAAAGGGAAGACCGCGCCGGCCGGCAGCACGCCGCCGAGCTTGAAGAGGCCGTGCTCTTCGTCGTAATCGAACTTATTACGACTCCCCTTCGGCGTCTCTATGATGACGTGCAACTCGTCCCCGCCGTCCGCGTACGAGCTGAGTCCGATAAGCTCTCCGTTTGTCACAATCGTTACCGCGAAGATTGGGGCCGCTGTCAGAATCTATCTCTTCATCTATTTCTTCAAGAGCCCCTGCAACTCTAACCACTCGCCGAATCGTTCAACCCACCTGTCCGAAGGCAGATTCATCTTTCGCATCTTCGTTATCAGTTCCTTTGTGGCGTCATCCCCTGTCGGCAGGAGCCGGTACCTCAGAACGAAAGCGGTGACGCCCCTCGCGCTGAGCCATTTGGCAACCTCTGCGCCTTCGCTCTGTATCGAGAGGGCGTGGAAAGCGCCGCCGGGGCAGATGATGACGGCCGTCCCGTTAGCGTTAGCGGGCTCGGGGGAGTAGACGGTCAGCGTCGGCTGAGAGACGTTGGTGACGACCTGTGTGTTCCAGACGGTGGAGAAATATTCCTTCTCCTGATGCGTCCATTTTTCGGACCCCGGGGCCGGGCCAGTGTATAAACGGACCACTTTTTGCGCGCTGGCGACGCCGGCCGTGAGGAAAAGCAGCGCGACCATAACGGCGGCTCTTGATTTCACCACGCCGCGCGTCGTTTGAGCGCCTCTATCCTCTGCCATAGGTCTTCCCCTCACTCGCGAACCTGAAGATTAAAGCTCAGAGTCCCGGCCCAAAATTTTCGACTTTAGATTTTGAGCCTTGGACTTTGGACTTAATTATCTCGTGATGCGTACGACTTGCACGTCGCGCTCGGCGACGATCTTCCAGCCGGCGGCGGTCTTTCGCCAGCGCAACTCCTGTATGACCTCGCCGCTCCTGGGGCTGACGCCGGAGAAGTCCCACGTCTTATGGAAACGCATCGTGGCGGTCTGGCCGTCCGCGGCGACTTCCGTCTCGGGCTCGTTGACGCGCACGTCAATGCTCGACGCCGCCGCGAGCAGGCGATTCTTCTCGGCGCGAACCGCGGCCTGCGTCGCCTCGCGCTTCTGGTAAAAGACGCTCACGGTCGGCGCGTAAAAATTCATGAGCCGGTCGATGTCGCGGCCGTTCGTCGCCGCGACCCACTGGTCTAGCGCCGAACGCAACTCGGCCCGCGCGTCCTGCGGCGTCTCCTGGCCCTGCCGATTCGCCGTGACGGCGTTGTTGGTCGGCGGACGATTGCCCGCCGAGTTATTGACCGGCGCAGGTTGATTGTCGGCCACCTGAGTCGTCGGCTCATCCCGCCGCAGAAGGAAGATGGCGACTAAGGCGAAGCCGAGCAGGAAGACGGCGGCTCCGACAATGATGAAAAGCTTTCTCGAAGCCACGCCGCGGGCTTCCTGAGATTGATGCCTCACGGTCTCCGGCGCGGATGGCTTATCGTCATCAGCGACGACAGGCTCGCCCTCCGCCTCGGGCTCGCTCTCGATTGTCTCGTTCACTTGCGCGGACGTGGCCGCTACTTTCGTCTGCACCTCCGAGGCCGCTTCGATTGGCACAGCGAACGCCCTGACCGAAGGGTCGTCCGGGCGCTCGGCCGTGTAAGCGTGTTCGATGGTCGGCCCGCCGGACCTTTGCGTCTCGTTCTTCTCCGCGCTGAAAGCGTCCGTGTCCCTCCCGGCCTTGCCCGCCAGCTTCTCCTGAGTCGACGGCCTTTCGCCCGCGACCGTCGCCGGAACGGCGGGGGCGTCGGCGGTCGCGGCCGCCAGCTTCCGCGCGAACTCCGCGGCGGACTGCGGGCGCTTCTCAGGGTCTTTGTCCATGACCAGGCAGAGAAATTGGTTCAGCTCGGGCGGAACGTCCGGGCGCGTTTCTCTGACCGAAGGCGGCGGCTGTTGGATGTGCTTGATGGCGATGGCGGTCGCGGACGGGGCGTCGAACGGGGGTCGCCCCGCCAGCATCTCGTAAAGAATCACGCCCATGCTGTAGATGTCCGAGCGCGCGTCCGTCTTGTGCCCAGAGCACTGCTCGGGCGACATGTAACGCGGCGTGCCGATGAGCGAGCCGGAGGAGGTCAGCCCGCCGCCCGTAGACGAATACTCCTTCAGCTTCGCGACGCCGAAGTCGACCACCTTCGCCACGAGCCCGCCGTCGTGGTCGCGCATCAGGATGATGTTCGAAGGCTTCAGGTCGCGGTGCACTATGCCGCTGCGGTGTGCCACTTCTATGCCGGCTGCCACCTGCTGCCCGATCAGCGCAACCTCTCCCACGGGCATCGCCCCGGCCGCGTCCATGTACTCGCGCAGGGTCTGCCCCTCGACCAACTCCATGACGATGTACGCGCCGCCGTCCGGGAGCAGGCCGTAGTCGTAAGTGTCCGCGACGTTCGAGTGGTTGAGTTTCGCCGCGGCGCGCGCCTCTCGGCGGAAGCGCTCCATCGCGTCGGCGTCCGCGGTGAAGTCCGAAAGCAGGAGCTTGATCGCGACGGGCCTCTCCAAATCCAGGTGCGTCCCGGCGTAGACGGCCCCCATCCCGCCGCGGCCGAGCATGCGCTCCATGCGATATTTCCCCGCGATCACGCGCGGGCCGGGGCGCGAGGCGACGAGCGCAGTCTGGTCGTTGGCACACGACGAGTCCGTGTCGTCATAACATCGCTGGCAGACAGGGCAAAGTTTCATCGGAGTCAGGACAAAACAGATTCCGTCCGGCCGCACACGGCGTCACAAGGTAGTCGAGTCGCGGAGACTCGCTCGGGGCTCCTATCGAACTGCCATTTTACCCGAAGAAGACTTCGGCGACGCGGTAAATCTCCTCGTCGAGCCGTTTGATCCCGCCCACGGCTTCCTCCAGCGGGACGCTGCCCACCGTGCTGCCGCGCAGCGAGGCCATGCGACCGAACTCGCCGGCGCGGACCATCTCGTAAGCCTTGATGCCGAAGCGCGTGGCGAGCACGCGGTCGAAAGGGGTGGGCGAGCCGCCCCGCTGCACGTAGCCGAGTTTCGTGACGCGCGTCTCGATGCCCGTGCAGTTCTCTATCTCGCTCGCCAGGACTGTGCCAATTCCGCCGAGGCGGTCGTGGCGGTAAAGCTCGTGCTTGATCTCGCGCGGGATGAAATCTTCGTCCGGGTGCGGGTGCGCGTCCTCGGCGACGACGATGATGGAGAAGGCGCGGCCCTGCGCCTCGCGGTGCTTGAGCATCTCGCAGACCTGCGACAATTTGAAAGGGTGCTCTGGGACGAGCACCACGTCCGCGCCGCCGGCGATGCCGCCGTAGGCCGCGATCCAGCCCGTGTGGCGGCCCATCACCTCTATGACCATCACGCGGTGGTGCGACTCGGCCGTCGAGTGCAGCCTGTCCACGGCGTCTGTCACGACGGTGACGGCCGTGTCGAAGCCGAAAGTGAAGTCCGTGCCGCGCACGTCGTTGTCAATCGTCTTGGGGACGCCGACGACCTGGAGGTTGTGGTTGCGCCAGAGGTCCAGCGCGGCCGAGAGAGAGCCCTCGCCGCCGACGACAATCGTGGCGCACAATCCGAAGCGCTCCCAGTTCTGCTTGACCAGCTCAATCGTCTCGTGGCTCTTGATCGGGTCAAGGCGCGACGTGCCGAGGATGGTGCCGCCGCGCGGGAGGATGCCTGTCACGGAGGCGCGCGTCAGCGGCTCCACGTCAGCCTCGACCATCCCGCGCCAGCCGTTCTTAATCCCGAGCACTTCCACGTCGTCCCGGAGCGCGCGACGCACGACGGCGCGTATGACGGCGTTCAGCCCAGGACAATCGCCGCCCCCCGTGAGAATCCCAATTCGCTCGCGCATCGCCAAGAAAGTAAAAGCCCCTTCAAGCTCTCGGGAGCGAAAGGGGCGTCCTCGGAAAACCTCTTGACAGCCCGCTCGCTCGCCTCGCCTGAGCCGAAAAAATCAATCAATTGCATTCGGGTGAAAGCGCATCCTATAATCGCGCGGCGAGAGCAGCATGTCAAATTAGTTGTCCGAAAGCGGCCCAGGGACTGGGCACGCGGGGGAAAGTCTTTTCGTGTCGGCTACGAAAACGCCTCTCATCCTGAGCATCGAAACGGCCACGCGCGCGGGCGGCGTCACGCTCACGCGCGGCGACCACATTCTCGCCGTGCGCGCGGGCGAGGCGGCCGTCTCTCACTCGGCGCACTTGCTGTATTATGTCAGCGAAGTGCTCGAAGAAGGGGGCGTCGCGCTCCGCGAGATAGAACTCTTCGCGGTGACGCTCGGGCCGGGCAGTTTCACCGGCTTGCGCATAGGTCTGGCGACCGTGAAGTCGTTCGCCGCGACGCTCAGCCGTCCGTGCGTCGGCGTGCCCTCGCTCCACGCCGTGGCGCGCGCGGCGGGCGAGTCCGAAAGAGCGCTCGCGATGCTCCCGGCCGGGCGCGGTGAAGTGTTCGCGCAACTCTTGAGGGTTGACCGGCGGGGTGACGTTCATCCGCTCGACGACCCATCACACCTGACGCCGCGGCGGCTGTTGGATAAGGTGAGGACGATGCGGCCTCTGACGTGGGCGGGCGAGGGCGCGATCATACACGAGGAAGCCATACGGGCGCAGGCGCAGTCCGAAGGGATTCCGTTTTGGCGCGAGGGCGATGTCGGGGGCGCGGAGAGCGTCTCTGCTCAAGGCTGGATTCTCGCCCGGCCGCCCGCGATTCTGTCCACGGCGGTCGCGCGGCTGGCGCTCACGCGCGCGCACTCGGCCCAGGTCTCGACGCCAGATCAGTTGCGCGCCATCTACGTGCGTGCCTCCGACGCGGAGCTGAACGAACGATGTCGAGAATAGGGGAGGCAATCCGTCAGGAGCGTGACTTCTACCTCGCTCGCATGACTGAGCACGATTTGCTGGAAGTCGTCGAGATAGAGGAGACGTGCGGCCTGAGTCGCTGGGGCTGGGAAGCCTACCACGCCGAGCTGACGGGTAACAGAAATTCCATCATGCTCGTCGCGCGTGGGAGAGGGGGACTCGGCGCTCCGCACGGCTACAGGGTGCTGGGTTTCATCGCCGCGCGCCTCGTCGCGGGCGAACTGCACATCAACAACGTCGCGGTGCGGCACGAATGCCGTCGGCTGGGGATGGGGCGCGCTCTTTTAGGGACAGCCATCAAGGAGGCCGTGCGAAGGGGGGCGCACGCGGCTTTCCTTGAAGTGCGCGCCGGCAACGAGGCCGCGCAGGCTCTTTACATGAGGTGCGGATTCCGCGTGGCGGGCCGACGCGCGGCTTACTATACGCACCCGCGCGAGGACGCGCTCGTCATGAGTCTCAGCCTCCTAAGTCCAGCTTGATATGTCCGCGCCTTTTGCGTTAACATTTTCGCATCATGACACCGCCGGACACCTTCAGCGCGAGTTGCACCGGCACGAAGTAAACTACCGACCAACGCACCACAAAGGAGGACTTCCGCCAATGGAAATAACCAACACGGACAGCCTGAAAGAGCAACTGATGATGAGCGACCCCGAGTTCCGCGAGCTGGCGCGCGAGCACGGTCGCTACGAGGAGCGCCTGAGCGAGCTGTCCGCGCTAGCTTACCCGAGCGATGAAGAGCAGTTGGAGGAGATTACTTTAAAGAAGAAAAAATTAGCTCTCAAAGACCAAATGTATTCGATCATGTTGCAGCACCAGAAGGGGCAGGACGCGGGGCACTAGAGTTCGCCCGTTCGACCCGCAGCCAATAATATTTCCCCGCACCCGCGGCTCGAACGAAACGGGGGCGCGCTCATCGCAAGCGCCCCCGTTTCCTACAGGGGCCGAATTTAAAGGGTGAACGTATCGAACAAGTTCCCCCGAAGAACTTTAGCCGGAAGCAACGTCGTGGCGCGCGAAGGTCTCTTTTACATCTTAATTCCTTTACTGCTGGCGATTATCCCGCTCGCGTTCGGGTACTGGCCCGTGGCCCTGGTCCTGCTCGCCGTGGCCGCGTTCATGGCCTACTTCTTCCGCGACCCGAATCGCACCGCGCCGCCCGAAGCGGGGGTCGTCGTCTCGCCAGCGGACGGGCGCGTGACGCGCGTGCGCCCGCTCGTCCCCGAAGACCCGGACTCACCGAACGTCGTCAGCATCTTCCTTTCGCCCTTCGACGTGCACATCAACCGCTCGCCCATCGCGGGGACGATCACGGACGTGACCTACACGCGCGGAAAGTTTTTGATGGCGACGAAAGAGGAGTCGAGCCTGATTAACGAGCAGAACGCTTTGACGATTCGCGGCGAGGAGTTGACGGTGGTCTGTAAGCAGATCGCGGGCGTGCTGGCGAGGAGAATCGTCTGCTGGAAGCGCGCGGGCGACATGGTCGCGCTCGGCGAGCGCATAGGGCTGATTAAATTCAGCTCGCGGACGGACCTGGTCCTCCCGCCTAACGTACGGGTGGAAGTGGCGGAGGGCACGCGCGTGCGCGGCGGGGCGACGATTATCGGGAGGGTCGTGTGATGACAACCGCATCCGAATTGAGCGCCGAGCAAGAGACGGCTAACCCTGAGCGCCACGGGATCAAGAAAGGCTTGTACCTGATCCCCTCTGCCTTCACGGCCGCCAACATCAGCATGGGGTTCTTCGCGGTGATGGCCGCGCTGCGCGGGTTCCAGTTGGTCGGCGAGGGCGGCGCGGCCGAGATGCAGCGCGCCGCGGAACATTTCGACAACGCGTCGAAGGCGATTTGCTGGGCCGTTTTGTTCGACATGCTGGACGGGCGCATCGCGCGCATGACGAAGACGACGACGGAAATCGGCGTCCAACTCGATTCCATCGCGGACGTTCTGACCTTCGGCATAGCGCCGGCCGTGCTGGCCTACGCGTGGGGCTACGGCTCCGCCCTGCCCGAAGGCGGCTGGGCTCACAAACTGGGCTGGTTCCTCTCCTTCATGTATCTCATGTGCGGTGCGTTTCGCCTGGCGCGCTTCAACGTACAGGCCGCGCGGCCGCGCATCCTCGCGGAAGGGGTCGGCAAGGTTGATAAGAAGAATTTTGTGGGGCTCCCGATCCCCCCCGCGGCGGCTCTCATCGCCACCATCATACATTTCGCTCCTCAGCCCCTGGTCCAGTACGAGCCGCGTCTGGCGAACCTTTACAGCGGCTTGATGATGGCGCTGGTCGGCTTTCTGGGGCTTCTGATGGTCAGCACGCTAAGGTACTCCAGTTTCAAAACCTTAGGGACTCGCAGCCGCAGCGCACGCTTCGCGATCCTGCTGCTCGCGGCGGTAGGCATGCTCATCTACCTCTTCTCCGAATACGTCCTGCTGATTCTGGTCTCGCTCTACGTCTTACACGGGCTGATTTTTAAGCTCGGCGGGCTGTTCCGCAGGCGCAGCGCCTGAGCCACACTTAGACTTAAACCTCAAATGGTGACTGGGATTGAATCGGCCTTTCGCCTTATTAAATCGGGCGGGAGAAGGCCAGGAGTCCGTGTCGTGTCGTAACGAAGAGGACTTTGCCGGCCGATATGGGAGACGCCGCCAGGCTATTGTCTTCCCCGATGGGGAGACTGTTGAGCAGTTTCCCGTCGCGCAAATCCAGCACTACGCCGGTGGAACTCGAAAGGGGAGTGAAGAGAGCGCCGTCGGATGTGGTCAACGGTTCCGCGGCGAGCCTCCCCGCGAGTTGTCGCTTCCAGAGTCTGTCGCCGTTACTGAAAGAGAGTAAGTAAACGAAATTATCCAACGAAGCTACAAGCAGACCGCCCCGCGCGGCCGCCACGGTCTGAACTCCCGCGCCCGTCCGTCTGCGCCAACGCAGCCTCCCGTCCACTTCGCTGACCGCATAAACGAAGCCGTCAGCAGACCCGAAATAAACAATCCCTCTGGCCGCCACGGCGCGACCATTGATAGCCCCGAGGGTCCGATAACGCCAGTTGACTTTACCCGTGGTTTGACTCAAAGAGAAGAGAGTTCCGTCTGCGCTGCCGGCGTATAGGTTCTGGCCGAAGACGGTCGGGTGTGAGGCGAAAGGCGCGGAGTGTTGCATGATCCAGGAGATGTCTCCAGTCTTCTTGCGCACGGCGTAAACTCGACCGTCAACGGATCCGCCGAAAAGGTTTACGTCGTTTGCGACGAGCGAGCCGCGGAAAGGCATGGGAAGTGTTCTCATCCAGAGCGTAATCCCGCCCTCCTGCCCCAGAGCTCGTAAAGCCCCGCTGGAGTGACCGGCCGGTCCTTCCCCGACGGTTTCGGATGCAACGTACACGCTCTGCTCGTCAGCGATGGGGGAGGAGGACAACTCGCCGCCTAGGTCCGCTTTCCAAAGAAGCTGTCCATCGGAGGCCCTTAACGATACGAGCAGGCCCGACGCCAAAGGCAAATAGATGTGCTCCCCGTCCGTCGCCGGGGTTAAATTGATCGTGAGCTCCGACTCGTAGAGCCACTTGACTGTTAACGGCTGGGAGAGTGCCGGCTGGTGGCCGTCCTCCTGCGCCTTTTGTGCGAAGACATAGAGGGTAGGGAAGAGCGTGAGGGCGAGCAAGAGAATGATACTTCTGTTGTGAGTCCCTTGGTTCAGCATCTCGTGTCCTTTTCCACGTCAGGCTACATCTTACACACACGGGTTACATCTGGCGAGAGCCACGGCCCGCGGCCCGGGTTGTTACTGAAAAGATTCCCCCATATAATCCACCTTCGGCGTGGAAGCGGATTACCTCAGACGTTCTGTCGTTGACGGAGGTTTACTTAATTGAGCCATAAAAAAGAGCACGAAACCGTCCTGATTCTGGATTTCGGCTCGCAGTATACGCAGCTTATCGCGCGCAGGGTGCGCGAGGCCGGCGTCTACTGCGAGATTCTTCCGTTCGACGTCTCCATAGAGACCATAAACGCCAGAAACCCCCGCGGCCTGATTCTCTCCGGGAGCCCGGCCTCTGTGTATAACCAGGACGCCCCGCGCCCGGACCCGCGTCTCCTGGACAATTTAGAGTGCCCCCTCCTGGGCATCTGTTACGGATTACAGGTGATGGCGGCCGATTTGGGCGGGGAGGTTCAGCCCTCGTCCAGTAGGGAATATGGGTACGCTCGCCTGAAAATACTGGATTCGAGCAGCCCGCTATTTGTGGGACTGCCCCCCGAAATAGACGTTTGGATGAGCCACGGCGACCACGTCACTGTTCCGCCCCCAGGCTTTAACGTCACGGCCCGATCCGACGACGCGCTTAACGCTTTCGAGAGCTTAAGCAAGCGCATATTTGGTCTTCAGTTTCACCCCGAGGTGGCTCACACGCCGCTTGGGGGGCAGGTTTTGAGGAATTTCCTGGTCAAAGTCTGCGGGTGCCGCGGGGACTGGTCGCCGCTGGCTGTTATAGAGGAGCAGGTCGAGAAAATCCGAGCGCAGGTGGGTGACCAGGGCGGGGTGATCTGTGGCATTTCTGGCGGGGTGGATTCGGCCGTGGCGGCGGCTTTGGTAAACAGAGCAATCGGCGACAGGCAAGTCTGCGTCTTCATTAACAACGGGCTCTTAAGAGAGGGTGAGTTCGAGGTGACGACGGCCCTCCTTAAGCAAAGCATGAACTTGAACCTGCACCCGGTACGCGCCGAGGAGAGATTCATCAGCGCCTTAACAGGAGTCATAGACCCGGAACAAAAACGTAAGATCATAGGCCGTGTATTCATAGAGGTGTTTGAAGAGAAGGCCGCCCAGCTCGGTGACGTGCGGTTTCTTGTTCAGGGAACGCTTTACCCTGACGTTATAGAGTCGGTTTCGGTCCGCGGCCCGTCCGCCGTCATCAAGAGCCATCATAACGTCGGCGGGCTCCCGGAAAAGATGAAGCTGAGCCTCGTAGAGCCCCTGCGTGAGCTATTTAAAGATGAGGTGCGTATCATCGGTCGTGAGCTGGGCGTGCCGGAGGAGATTCTCCGTAGGCATCCTTTCCCCGGCCCCGGCTTGGCCGTTAGAATTTTAGGGGAGGTGACGACCGAACGCCTTCGCATACTCCAGGCGGCGGACAGGATTCTCGACGAGGAATTACGCCTGGGAGATTTGTATCACGCCGTCTGGCAGGCCTTCCCCGTCCTGTTGCCGATCTCGACGGTGGGCGTGATGGGTGACGAGCGGACTTACGAACGCGTCATAGCGATCAGGGCCGTCACGAGCGTGGACGGGATGACGGCCGACTGGGCCCGCCTGCCGCACGACATTCTAGCCCGCATCTCGACCCGCATGGTCTCAGAAGTCAAAGGTATTAACCGGGTCGTCTACGACATTAGCTCTAAACCGCCCAGCACCATCGAATGGGAATAGCGGCAGGTTAAAGACACACGTTTCATGTGAAAGTTTTGAAGTATTTTGTTTCGCCGGTCCGCGAAAGTCTTTACAACCAGCAGCCTTATTCCATTTTTTCTCTCCTTTCAGCCAAGATATAGAGTCTTTCCATTTCGGGGACACGTGATATAGTGTGCGCCGCTGTGTGACCGCCAGTGTCTGCACTGACCCGTTATTATCTTTTAAAGCGACCTTTAGGCGAAGGGACTCATGAGCGAGAAGAAATTTGTACACCTGCACCTGCACACGGATTACAGCCTCCTGGACGGGGCCATCCAGATCAAGCCGTTAGCTAAACGAACCGCGGAGTTGGGCATGCAGTCCTGCGCCATCACCGACCACGGGAACATGTTCGGCGCCATCTCCTTTTACCAGGCCATGAAGGCTCAAGGCGTAAAGCCTATCATTGGTTGCGAGGTGTACATCGCTCGCGGGAGCCGCCAGGACCGTGCCGGGGCCGCAGGCGCGGGAGAAAAAGCCAACTTCCATTTAATTCTTCTCGCTAAGAATTTAGAGGGCTACAGGAACCTGGTCAGGCTAACCTCAAAGGCCTATACGGAAGGCTTTTACTATAAACCCCGGATTGATAGAGAGCTGCTGGCGGAGCATAGTAAAGGCCTGGTCGCGCTTTCGGCGTGCATGTCCGGCGTCCCGTCCGCCATGTTGGCGCGGGATTGCTTTGAAGATGCCGCTTCGGCCGCAGTCGAGTTCCAGGAGATTATGGGAAAGGGCAACTATTACCTGGAAATTCAAGAGCACGGCCTGGACGCCCAAAAGCGTATACGCAAGCCGCTGGTTGAACTCTCGAAAAGAACGGGCGTTCCTTTAGTGGCGACTAATGACGCGCACTATCTGATGCCTGATGATGCGGTGGCCCACGACATTTTACTCTGCATAGGTTCCGGCAAGACGGTTAAAGACCCGAACCGTTTGCGTTACGGCTCGCCTAACTTCTACGTCCGCTCGCCCGAAGAGATGTGGGCGATTTTCGGGAAGGAGATTCCAGAGACCTTGACTCGTACAGTTGAGATCGCCGAAATGTGTGACCTACAACTGCCGACCGGGATGAATTACCTGCCCAAATACCCGATTCCTCAAACAGACCTGGGCCTATCCGCGGATGAATACTTTGAAAAAGTGGTCAGGGAAGGGTACGAACGCCGGCGCGAACAGGTCTGGGAGAGGCAGATCGGGAAAGGCATTTTGCGACATCCTTTGTCTGATTACCAGGAGCGCATCTCGCGTGAGATCACCATGATCAAACGCATGGGGTTCGCGGGTTATTTCCTGATCGTCTGGGACTTTATTCGGTACGCGAAGGAGCACGGGATTCCGGTTGGCCCGGGCAGAGGGTCCGCGGCCGGTTCTCTGGTGGCCTATTGTCTGGACATTACGGACGTTGATCCGCTGCAATATGACCTGCTATTTGAAAGATTCCTCAATCCTGAACGCGTCTCCATGCCGGATATAGACATAGATTTTTGTGTCCGCGGGCGCGGCGAGGTGATTAACCATGTGGCTGATCTGTATGGGCGGGACTCAGTCTGCCAGATCATCACTTTCGGCACTATGGCCTCAAAGGCGGCCATTAAAGACGTTGGGCGCGCTTTAGATATGCCTTACGCCGAAGTAGACCGTATAGCCAAGATGATCCCGCCGCCTATACGTGGGCGGAACGTGAGTATTAGTCAGGCTTTGGAACAGGTTCCTGAATTGCGGAAAGAGGTCGAGAGCAACGAGCGGGTCAGGGAATTAATCGATTTAGCGAGGCGGCTGGAGGGCTGCGCGCGGCACTCGTCCGTTCACGCGGCCGGAGTCGTCATATCGCCGGAACCGCTGCAAGAATTGGTGCCGGTCGCGGTTTCGTCCAAGGATGAATTGACGACGCAATATTCCATGTCCGATCTGGAAAAGACCGGGATGTTGAAGATGGACTTCCTCGCCCTCACGGCCCTGACTGTTATAAGCGATTGCTTAAAAACTATTAAGCAAGTGCTTGGCGCGGAAGTGGATTGGGCTGATGTCCCGCTTGATGATCGCGAAGCCATGAAGCTTTTCGCCGAAGGTCGGACGGAAGCTGTCTTCCAGTTTGAATCCTCCGGAATGCAGGAAATTTGCCGGAAGCTAAAGCCGAAAGGTTTGGAAGACCTGGCCGCCCTAAACGCGCTTTATAGGCCTGGGCCGTTGGACGGTGGGATGGTGGACGACTTCATTGAAAGGCATCACGGGCACAAGGCCGTCCGCTACATAGTCCCTGAAATGAAAGAGATTCTGAGCAACACGTACGGGATTCTGGTTTATCAAGAGCAGATCATGCAGTTAGCCCAGAAATTAGCCGGGTACAGCTTAGGGGAAGCTGACCTGATGCGTCGGGCGATGGGCAAGAAAAAGCGGGAGGAGATGGCGATTCATGAGGAGAAGTTTGTTAACGGAGCTGTGGAGCGGGGAATTAAGCGAGATAAGGCCCAGCAAATATTTACCTTGATGGCTCAGTTCGCTGACTACGGATTCAACCGGAGCCACAGCGTCGCCTACGCCTACCTTGCCTTTCAGACTGCCTATCTAAAGGCACATTTCCCGGAACATTTTTACGCGGCCGTGCTCTCGAACGAAATCCAGGACACCGCCAAAGTCTTCAAATATTCTAACGAATTGCGGGGCCAGGGGATTCGCCTTCTCCCCCCGGACGTTAACGAGAGTATGTCGGTGTTCACGCCGCTCAAGGGAGCCATCAGATATGGATTGGCAGCCATTAAAGGAATCGGCCAATCAAGTGTTAACGCTATAATTGAGGCGCGGGCGGAAGGCAAGTTTCGCTCTTTCTTTAATTTTATAGAGCGTGTCGGGCAAGGCTCCATCAACAAGAGGGTCTTGGAAAGTTTGGTGTCGGCCGGGGCCTTCGACTCCCTTAATGCCAATCAGCAACCCGTTGTTAAGTTCCGCGCATGTTTATACCAGGCTGTAGACACTGCGCTGGCGCGGGCGGCGCGGGCGCAACGCAATAAATCAAGAGGTCAGAACGACCTGTTTGCGGGGGCAGCAGATAGTCTTTCATCTGAAATCGCCGACGAGGCTCTTCCTGAAGGCGCTGCCTGGACGCATGCTCAGCTACTTGCTGCCGAAAAGGGCGCGCTAGGGTTTTACATTTCAGGGCACCCGTTGGAAAATTATTTAGAGATACTAGGCGAATTTAAGTCAACAACGACTGCCGAATTGTGCCAAGTCCCGACTGGGACTAAGGTGTATGTGGGAGGACTTGCGACTGGCTTACAGATTCGGACGACGAAGACCGGGAATCGCTTTGCTTTAATGAGATTGGAGGATCAGGCGGGCGGCGTCAAATGCGTCTGTTGGCCTGAAACTTTCAGTAAGTTCGAAGCCAATCTACAGGAAGACGCGCCCGTATTGATAACAGGTAAGGTCGAAGTCACGGACGACGGGGCTGCTACCGTTATTGCCGAAGAGGTGGCCCGTCTTGAAGAAGTGCTTCAGAAAAAATCCAGAGGAGTGATCGTTCGGCTGCCTGGGGCTGCGGACGGCTTGCTCGATAAAGTTTTTGGTATCCTGGACAGCCATCGCGGGGATTGCGAAGTAATGTTGGACATGGTCTTAAATGACGGGATGTTGGTGCGATTACGCCCACACGGTGCATTTCGGGTCCGCGGCAGTTTAGAATTGGAGAATGCTTTGCGCGGGCACGGGTGTCAGATTGAGTGGCTGAACATTTCAATCTAAACTACAAAAAAGAGTAGACTCAGTCGCCCGCGCCGTTCGGTCCGGGGAATTAGTATCTTTAAGATGGGCTGGCACAGGTGAATGGTTAAAGATAAGGATCAAACTGCTGACAACTCGCAGGCTTCTTCAAGCCCTAATAGCGCGTTTGAGCGTGTGCGGCTTGCTCGTCATGGGGAGAGACCTTATACGCTGGATTTTATCGAAAAGCTGTTTGAGGATTTTACTGAAATACATGGCGACCGGCGTTTCGCGAACGACCCGGCAATTATCTGCGGCTTGGCTAATTTTGGTGATATTCCCGTTGTGGTCGTCGGTCATCAAAAGGGACGGGACACGAAGCAGCGGCAGTTTAGAAATTTTGGAATGCCGAAACCAGAGGGTTATCGGAAAGCCCTGCGCGCTATGAGACTGGCGGAGAAGTTCGGCCGCCCCATCCTGACTTTTATTGACACTCCAGGAGCCTATCCGGGGATTGATGCTGAGGAGCGTGGTCAGGCGGAAGCCATCGCCTATAATTTGCGCGAAATGGCTAAATTGCAAGTTCCCGTTATCATTACCATCATAGGTGAGGGAGGCTCTGGAGGTGCGCTGGCGATAGGGGTAGGCGATCAAGTATTAATGCTTGAGAACGCGATTTACTCTGTGATTTCGCCGGAGGGGTGCGCCGCCATTTTATGGAAAGATTCTTCACTGGCCGATAGGGCCGCAGAGAGCTTGCGTCTGACAGCTAAGGATTTACTTGAAGAAGGGGTTGTTGATGTAGTTGTTGAGGAGCCGACAGGCGGGGCCCATGTTGATCACGACGAGGCGGCTAGAATGCTAAACAAGATTCTCAAGGAGAGGTTATTAGCGGCCATCAAAACCCCACCGATGCAGAGGATGGAAGAACGTTATCGTAAGCTGCAGGGGTATGGGAAGTGGGGCGGATTCGTGTAATTCTGCGGCGTTACTTTGACTAGAAGGACAAATCGGCCTAGTATGTCGGCGCGCCGACATACTAGGCCGATGAGTTAGAAAGGAATGTCGTCGTCGGAAAGGTCTGCTTCGGCGGGCGCGTGATCAGTTGATGCCGCTTTGCCTCCGGTATAAGGGGCGTCGTCACCACGTCCCCCGCCTATAAACTGCATGTCCGTTGCGTGGACTTCGAGCGTGTACCGTTGTTTTCCGTCGCGGTCCGTCCATTCTTCAAGGCGAAGTCTTCCTTCGATGTAGACGGGGCGGCCCTTGGTCAGATACTGCGAGGCGGTCTCTGCTTGTCTGCCCCAGAGCGTGACCCGAAACCAGGTTGTAAAGTCCTGCGCTTCGCCCGCACGGTCTTTACGCTTTTCATTTGTGGCAACAGTAAAGCTACAGACCGGGATCCCCTGCGGCGTGTATCTCAGCTCCGGGTCGCGTCCCAAGTTGCCGACAAGTATGATTTTATTAAAAGACATAGTAATGCCACTCCTTACATTTAGAGAAAGATAAAAGCGGACAGATACTACTAGCGTGGCGGTGTAGGGTCAAGTTTTAATTGGTTTCTCGCATTGCTTGGGGTTCAGGTTTTACGTTAAAGGTAGGTTCTCACTTTCGGAAATGCTTTATGTTAAAGTGTCTTAATATCATCAATTTCGCAGTGGTTGATCGTCTGCACGTCGATTTCAAGCCTGGCCTTAATGTGCTGACAGGTGAGACCGGTTCGGGCAAGAGTCTTATTGTTGACGCTTTGAGTTTGCTGATAGGTGCGCGCAGTTCGCCGACGCAAATCCGAACTGGCGAGGCCATGGCCTCCGTCGAAGGTTTTTTTCATATTGATTCAGGCGGAGGGCAGGAGTTCGGAGTCCTATTAGAGGACTTGGGTATTAAAAAAAGCTCTGAATTAGTTATCCGCAGGGAAATTTACGCGGCGGGTAGAAATCGTGTCTTTATAAATAATCAAAACTCGACAATAAGTGTACTTAAGAAGTTGCAGCCGTTTCTAGCGGATATTTATGGGCAAGGTGAACAGCGCTCATTGCTCACGCCGAGCTCTCATCGGGGACTGCTGGATCATTTCGGGGAATGCGCGGCTTTAAAGAATAATGTGAAGCAGTTTTTCCTACGGCTCAGGTCGATAGAGAGGGAACTGAAGGAACTTATCAGCGATACAGGCGAGCGGGACCGCCTGAGAGATTTTTATCAGCACCAATTGGCTGAAATAGAGGCCATTAACCCCAGGGCTGGGGAGGACAATGAGCTCTTAGCCGAGAGAAAAATACTGGCGAATGCAGAGAAAATTAAAGATTTATGTTCAGCGGCTTACCAGGATTTGTATGAGAGTGATGAGAGTATCCTTGCCAGGCTTGCCCTGATCAGGCGGCAGATTGAGGGTGTAGGTAGTTATATCGAAAATGCAGGGGCGGCCCTGGACTCCCTTTTATCGGGAGTCGCCTCTTTAACGGACGTGGCCGAAACACTACGAAGGTATGCGTTGGATATTGACTACTCGCCCGCCAGACTTGCTGAAGTCGAATCCCGTTTGGCCGACCTGGAAAAACTTAAACGTAAATATGGTAGAGAGTTGGAAGGAATCCTTGAACTGAAAGATGAACTTTCAAGGAAAGTCTTGCGGTCGGATGATTTGGCGGAAAAGATAGGCACTTTAAAGACGGAAGCGGATTCCTTACGCCATAAATATATAGAGTTTGCAAGGCAGCTGACTGCTTGTAGGCGTGCGGCGGCACCTCTGCTGGAGCAGAAGGTCATGAGCGGCTTGCAACATCTTGCGATGGGGCAGACTAAATTTTTGGCCTCAATCGAAACGTCCAATTTGGAAGATGATGAGTTGGAGCAGGACTTTCACTCAAGAGAGATTTCAGACGACTCGGGCGGAACCCCTTTCTTTTCGCAAAACGGCGCTGATTACGTTGAGTTCTTGTTGTCCACGAACCCCGGTGAAAGTCCCAGGCCCTTATCCTACGTGGCTTCGGGCGGTGAGCTTTCCAGGTTAATGCTCACTCTTCGCACTATTAATCAAGAGGATTCAATGGTCGGGACTGTCGTATTTGACGAAATTGATGTGGGGATCGGCGGCAGAGTCGCGGAAGCTGTCGGCCAGAGTTTGAAGAAAATTTCGGCAGAACGGCAGGTGTTTTGTGTAACACACCAGGCCCAGATAGCTAAATTTGCCGATCACCATTTTCTGGTCACGAAAGCTGTCGAAGGTGAGAGAACCAGCACACGCGTTGCGGAACTCAAACGTGAGGAGCGCATCAGCGAGCTGTCCCGTATGATCGGGGGCGATGATAGGGCCGAGAAAACACGCCAAGCAGCGCAGTGGCTGCTCGAAAATGTAAAGAGTTCGGCGGGGGCACGGTCTAAAAATAAAAGATGATTAGTCTTCGCCGCCCTCGGCTCAGGAAGAATCACCAAAGGGGAAGATTTTCTGCTACACTCAGGGCCCGCGGAATAGCATCGAAAGTTGAACGGACATGAAGGCGAGCGTTTACATAGAAACTTTGGGATGCCAGATGAACGTGGCGGATACGGAACGTGCGGCCACCAGGCTGCGCGAAGCGGGTTATCAACTGACCACGTCGCAGGATGCGGCTGACGTGGTCATATTTAACACTTGCTCTGTACGCGCACGCGCCGCTCAAAAGGTATTCACGAGGATCGGCGAGGTCAGAAAGTCCAGGCAGGGGAATGATCCGAAGATAGGCATCATGGGTTGCGTGGCCCAGCTTGAGGGGGAAGCGCTTTTTGATCATTCGTCCGCTATAAATCTGGTGGTCGGAACGAGGGCCACGGACCGGCTCCCTTCGTTAATAGAGAACTCGCTCGAAGGCCGCCGGAAAACTATAGATTTAGGAGAGCGCGCGGAGGGGGAGGAATGGAATGTCTCCTCCGTCGAGCGACATTCACCTCACGTGGCTTTCGTGCCCATCATTGAAGGCTGTAACAAATTCTGCACCTACTGCATCGTGCCGTTTTCGCGGGGCAGGGAAAAGAGCCGACCCGCGGCAGAGATTGTTGCGGAAGTGCGGCGGCTGCGTCGCGAGGGCTATAAGGAAATTCATTTAATAGGCCAGAATGTGAACAGCTACAGACCCAGGACGGATGCCGGCCTGGAAGGCTTTGCGGGATTCACGCCGTTTTCCAGGCTCTTGCGGGCGGTCGCGGGTACTGAAATGGAGAGGATTAAGTTCACAACCTCGTTCCCCAGAGATTTTCACACGGACATAGTGGCAGCTCTGGACGAGAATGATAATCTTTGTGATTGGGTTCATCTGCCTGTACAATCCGGCAGCAATCGCGTGCTTCGCGCTATGCGCAGAGGCTACAAAGTTGAGGACTACTTAAATCGGGTGGAGGCTATAAAAAGCGCCCGCCGTAGGCTTTCATTGACAAGCGATATTATTATTGGATTCCCCGGTGAGACCGCTGACGAGTTCGAGGAAACCGTGAGATTAATCGAGCACTGTCAGTACGATGGCCTTTATATCTTCAAGTATTCGGCGAGACCTGGAACCCCGGCCGCGGGCTTGGCTGATGATGTTTCGAAGGAAGAGAAGGCCACTCGATTTTTGACCCTGGAGACTCTTCAAAAGAAGATCCAAAAGCGTGTTTATGAAGAATATATAGGCCGGGAAGTGCGTGTTCTTGTGGAGGGCGAGAGCGCGAAATCTCAATCCGACATGACGGGTCATTCGGCGTGCCACAAGGTCGTAAATTTTCCGGGGGATGTTTCTTTAATCGGCCGGGAGGTGCGTGTCAGGATAACCGCCGCTAAAGCGAATAGTCTGTACGGCATAATAGCTAAGAACTGAGATCGCGTTACTTGAAGTGATGGGTGAGGTAATGCTATGGAAATCGAAGTTAAAATTCGCGCTTTAATGATGGACCCAAATAGCGGCACTCCCATCATAATTCTCAAAGACATCAATAGCGAAACGATGCTGCCAATCTGGGTTGGGGCTTACGAGGCTAACGCTATTGCGCTTGAAATAGAGAAGATCGCGCCGCAGCGTCCCATGACACATGATTTGTTGAGAAATTTGATTATAGAGATGGGCGCACGTGTTGACAGGGTTGTAGTTACAGAGCTGCGCGATAACACCTTCTTTGCTGTAATTGAAATGAGCACGAATGACGGGGCGACGCTGATGTTGGATTCACGCCCCTCCGACGCGATTGCGCTTGCTTTGCGTGCGGATTGCCCGATATTTGTTGATTTAGAAGTCATCAAGGCTTCGCGTAATACCGTCGCGGGCGAGCAGGAGGGGGCAGAGGGCGAAGAAGCTTACGAGGAGGAATGGCCGGATGTAATCGGTGAGGCCGGAGATCTTCCCATGTAGCTATTTGCGTGGAGGTGGTTGCAAGCCGGCGCTAGTTTAAATATCCCACTGCTGTGGTGGACTTTTCAGGCTAAAACCTATGGTTATTGCAATCGCGAATCAGAAAGGTGGGGTGGGGAAAACTACTACGGCCATTAACCTGGCTGCGGCTTTCGCCAGACGCGGGAAGAGGGTTCTTCTGCTTGACTTAGATCCACAGGGTAATAGTTCCATCTCTTTTCTTGACCCTCAAACCGTTGATTTATCCGCCTACGAATTAATGATGGACGGCCTCGACAATTTCGAAAGGGCCATTTATCACACGCCAGTCAAAGGGCTGGACATCATTCCGGCTCGCATCAGTTTAGCCAAAATCGAGTCCAAATTGGTTGGGGATTTCGACGCGCCTTTTAGGCTGAAGGACCGTTTGGAATCTCTCCGTCCGCTCTACGATATTATAGTCATAGACACCCCTCCGACATTAGGGTTGATAACGGTTAATGCGCTTGTCGCAGCCACGCACGTTTTGATACCTATACAGTCTTCATATTTTGCCCTGGAAGGGACGGACGACCTGCTGGAGACGATTGAAAAGGTGAAAGCTCGCCCGAACCCTAATTTACAGGTTCTGGGTGTTCTTGTGACGTTACACGACAAGAGGACGACGCTGGCCCGCGAGGTGTTTGAGCAGATACGGCGTGTGTTCGGCCCTAAGATGTTCGAGACGGTCATTACAAAAAGTGTAAGGCTTGAGGAGTCGCCCGCTTATAAAGAGTCTATTTTCACATTTGCGCCGAGTTCTTCTGGCGCAAGCGAGTACGCGAAACTCTGCGAAGAGGTGATCAGCCGTGTCTAAAAGAGGACTGCCGTCTGGATTACGTATGCGCCACGACGCGCACTACGTAGAGGAGCTGGCGCAGCATCGTCCCACGCCTGTGGGGCGTATGATTGCGCTCGATAAGCTTGACCCGAATCCGGATCAGCCCCGCGTTGAGATTGGCGATCTGGCTGAGCTGACCGAATCAATTAAGGAGAAAGGGGTTTTGGAGCCTCTGCTGGTCAAGCCTTCCAGGGTAAGTGGGCGCTGGATGATCATTGCGGGTGAGCGGCGTTGGCGGGCCGCGCGTGAAGCCGGCGTACGTGAAGTCCCATGCATTGAAATGGACGTAGATGATCGTGCGGTGGCCGAAATCGCATTGATAGAGAATATGCAGCGCAAGGATTTAACCCCTTGGGAGGAGGCCGACGGATTACGGGCTTTGTGCGAGCGGTTCGGTTATACACACGAAGAGGTGGCCCGCAAGGTAGGGAAGAGTCGTAGCACCGTCACGGAAGCCCTGTCTATTTCCGCCATCCCGGAGGATGTTCGTGACCGATGTCGGCGCGCCGACATCGCAGCGAAAACCATCTTGCTGGAGATCGTTCGGCAACCTGACGAGGAATCTATGCGGCGGCTTGCAGAGGAGATTGCCCTGCGGGGGATGACTAGAGACGACGCCCGGGCCTCCAGGCGTTTACGGATGGGCGGCCCTGGCGGCAATTCTACTTCTAAACCATATACGTTTCGATACGTATCGCCTGGGAAAGAATTTAGGCTCGTACTGCAGTTTCGCAAGGCAGAGGTGGAACGGCACCAGATTGCAAGCGCGCTTCGCGAGGCCGCCGAAAAAGTCGAGAGGGAGAGCTAGGCGATTTGATGGCGGGTCTGATAACGACTAAAACTAGGTGGGGCTGGGGAATTTGAGAGCGTTCACGATTCATTAGCGGAACTTCCTGGTAAGTTTTATTGTGAGTGCCATTTGGTTGTTTTGGGGGTTAAGAGCGTAGTGATTGTTTTTTCTTTCTTTCGTTAGCTGCTCGTTTCTGTAGTGATCTCCCCCATCTTTCGAGAGTTGGCTGAAGTGGCTTGAAGAGGCGTGACCGCACAGTATGTTGGCGTTCATGCCAGATACGCAGATATTTTTCCGTGTAGGCCCTGACCGCTGATTCGATTTGTCCGCGTTTGATTGAGTGTCGTAACGTTAAGTAGTAATGCTGGCCGGCTAGAGAAAAAATAATTGCTGCCAAGTTGCCCTTGAAGGATAGGCGGGGCATGATTCGCTTTAATAATGGCTTGGAGCGGGGAAGCAAAACACCGGCAGCTATCTCAAGCCATGCAGCCTGCGCCCCTTGCTTGGGGTGATACAGCCCAGGTAAATCAGTACGTTGCTGTAGCTGCTTGACGCGTGGGTCGCTGATGTTGGTGACCAACTTTATTCTTTCCACACCGCGCAAGTGCTCACGGGGTAGGCATTCCAGTATCTTTTCGATTTGATTTTGTGTCTTAGCGGGAAGACGTAGGCTCTCCTCAACCTCGATTTTTATCGCCATAATATTTACCTTAATGCCCACTGTAGAGGATTGCTATAAATTGGTCAAGAAAGGTCCGGCAGGTTATAATTCCCGAGTCCGATAATATATATTACGACTCGTCCCCGTAGTAGTCAACTTATTATTAAAGATAGTGGGACTTCTTAAAGATTGGTCGTCCTTGACACCCTCATCTATAGACTGCTACAGTACGCGGTCTTTTTGCTATATATCTTGAACGCAACATAAGGAGCCGAAAAGGTTGAATTCCGAAGGAAGCTATCTGTTCACCTCCGAGTCGGTCACGGAAGGTCATCCAGACAAAATCTCAGACCAAATATCTGATGCCGTCCTTGACGAAATCCTTTCGCAGGATCCGACAGGCAGGGTCGCCTGCGAGACGCTGGTCACAACCGGTCTGGTGGTCATCGCAGGTGAAATTACTACCTCCGCAACCATTGACTTTTCAAGAGTTGCACGTGAAACAATTAGAGAAATAGGTTACACGCGCGCCAAGTACGGATTTGATTGCGATACCTGCAGTGTGCTTTCCGCTGTCGGAACTCAGTCTCCAGACATAGCCATGGGCGTGGACACGGGGGGGGCCGGCGACCAGGGATTGATGTTTGGCTTCGCCTGTAACGAAACATCAGAATTGATGCCTATGCCGATTCAACTTGCGCATCAATTGACCAAGCGCCTCTCAGATGCGCGCAAATCCGGCGCTCTTCCCTACCTGCGCCCTGACGGGAAATCCCAAGTTACCATAGAATACAGAGACGGGCGGCCCTTTAGAGTAGAAGCCGTCGTTATCTCCTCGCAGCACGATCAGAATGTGTCGAACGAACAACTGCGGGCCGAGATAATGGAGACGGTGATAAAAGATACGATCTCACCGGAGCTGCTGGATAACAATACAAAGTACCACATTAATCCCACGGGCAGATTCGTCACAGGCGGGCCGCAAGGGGATGCGGGGCTAACGGGCCGCAAAATCATCGTAGACACTTACGGCGGCTACGCGCCACACGGCGGAGGGGCCTTCTCGGGAAAGGATCCCACGAAAGTTGATCGTTCCGCGGCATACATGGCCCGTTATGCGGCCAAGAACATAGTGGCCGCGGGCTTGGCCGAAAAGTGTCTGGTACAATTAGCCTACGCCATAGGCGTGGCAGACCCTGTTTCAGTTCTAGTCGACACGGGAGGCACGGGGCGACTGAGCGAGGCCAAGCTGGCAAGCCTGATTCGCGACCATTTCCGCCTGACTCCTAAAGGAATAATTGAGGATTTAGAATTACGTCGCCCCATTTACAAGCGGACCGCCGCTTACGGCCATTTCGGCCGTGATGATGAGGGCTTCACTTGGGAGAAGACGGATAAGGCGGAGGCACTACGCGAAGCAGCGGGCGTCTGATCTTCACTTCCAAAGAGTTTAACTAATCACTTCAAAGGGGACACGCTAAATGTCTGCAAGTCGGTCGTTTGATTACGACATTAAAAGTATTGAATTAGCCGATGATGGTAAGCGTAGGATAGAGTGGGCTGAACGCGAAATGCCTGTCTTGCGGCTCATACGAGAGCGATTCTCGGAAGAGAAGCCTTTAAAGGGGGTCCGCCTGATCGCCTGCGCACACGTCACCACAGAGACTGCTAATCTGGTCAGGGCCTTGCAGGCCGGCGGTGCCGAATCCGTACTGATCGCCTCCAATCCCCTTTCGACCCAAGATGACGTGGCAGCGTCCCTGGTCAGAGACTGGAATATCCCAGTCTTCGCTATTAAAGGGGAGACGACCGAAACCTATAACAGGCACGTCCGCACCGCGCTTGATTTCCACCCGGAAGTCATAATCGACGACGGCTCTGATGTTGTCGCTACTCTGATTAAAGAGCGCGGACAGCAGATGCCGGAAGTGATTGGCACTACAGAGGAGACGACGACAGGTATCGTACGGCTGCGCGCCATGGAAGCCGCAGGGGTGCTGACGTTCCCTTCCATAGCCGTGAACAACGCTCAGACGAAGCACTTTTTTGATAACCGATACGGCACAGGGCAATCGACACTTGACGGAATCATACGCGCCACGAACGTGCTGCTCGCGGGAAGGACCATGGTGGTCATAGGCTATGGCTGGTGCGGGAAGGGCGTGGCGCTGCGGGCGCGCGGGATGGGCGCCAACGTGGTCGTCACGGAGATTGACCCGATTAAAGCCGTCGAGGCCGTCATGGACGGTTTTCGCATTATGCCTATCCTGGAAGCAGCCCCCCTGGGGGACATCTTCGTGACTGTGACGGGTAACCGCCACGTCATTGACGGCCAGCACTTTGATTTGATGAAGGACGGGGCCATCGTCTGCAACAGCGGGCACTTCGATCTGGAGTTGAATCTGTTGGCGCTGGCAGAGATGTCCACCCCGCCCACTCATTTGCGGCCTTACGTCGAAGAATATGCCCTGAAGAGGACGGGCAACAGGATCATCGTTCTGGGTGAGGGGCGTTTGATCAACCTGGCCGCGGCCGAAGGCCACCCCGCCAGCGTGATGGATATGAGCTTCGCTAACCAGGCGCTTTCCGTAGAGTATCTCATACGCAAGCGTGGGGAGTTGAAGCCAGGCGTGCATCTCCTCCCCCAGGAGGTAGACACGGAGATAGCAAGCCTCAAATTGCAAGCGCTGGGGCTTTCCATTGACACGCTGACGGCAGAGCAGTTGGAATACCTCTCCAGTTGGGAGACTGGCACTTAAGGTCTATATCCTGCGGGCGGCATAAGGTTTCAGGTGCGCGTGCGGAACAACAGGTAGAGTCCTGCTGCGGCGAAGACAAGTACGGGCGACCAGGCGGCTACCAGTGGCGGGAGCAGCCCGTATTCGCCCATCTGCTGAAAACCTCCGGACACACCCCAGAAACCAAGGCCCAGGACGACGGCAAAGCAGAGTGCTATGATGGCGCTCCTTTGGCCGAACGAGAGGGCCAGGGGGACGCCTATCAGGGCCATAACAAGCACGCCGAAAGGCCCCGCGTACTTCTTCTGAAGGGCGACTTCATAGGGGGCCACACTCCCGCCGCGACGCCTGATGGTCTTTATGTAATTGCTTAAAGCGGTCGCGCTTAAATGCGAAGGCTTATCCACGGCCGGCTTAAACACCTCCGGCGGCTCGACCTGATTCAGGCTTGCCTCCTCCCGCTCGCTCCAGCCCGCGCCTTCGAAAGCCAGTGACACCGCACCGCGGAGCTCCGCGTGCCCTGCGCTCCCGCCCGTCCAGCCCGCCGAACGTCCCGCCACTATTCTTTGCAGGTGTATGCGGTCAGGGTCGAATTCGTAAACCACAAGATTCTTCAGGGAATCACTGTCTTCGTACTGATAAGAGTACAGTCTCCCTGTTTCCGCGGACGCCAGCCACTGCCTGTCGAGGTCAACGGTCGCACGCGTAACTCCGCCGCGAATTTGCGCCCTCAATGCGTCTTGCCGTAGATTCGCCTGGGGCATCACGCGCTCCTGAATCACCCAGAAACAGGCCGCGACCAAAGCGGCGAAGACGAGTCCCGGCAACATCAATCTGTAGGCGCTCTGCCCGCCCGCCCACCAGGCAATCGCCTCGTTACGCCTGGCCATCAGCGCGTAGGTCGCCAACACGGCGAGCAGAATGCTGGCCGGGAGGAGTTGAACGCTGATGAGGGGGAGCAGGAATAAAAGGTACTGGCTGACTGTTCGGAACCCCACCCCGCGAAGGATGACAAAGCGCCACAACTCGAAGAGCGTGAAGACCATGAAAATCAGCACCAGGGAGGCGAATGCCACCGTAAAGTTCAACACGATGGCCCGCAGGACGCTCATGTCCATCAGGCCGGGAAAGCCCAGCCAATGCGCCTCACCAAGGGATTGACGGGGCGGCGAGGTCGTCAGGAAACGCTTGGATCTACGCCTCAGCCAGGTGTCTCTCACCCTCCCCAGCACACTCCAGCGGCGAGCCAGCAGCAGGAAACCGCAGCAGACCGTGACGAAGGACGACAGCCAGGCCCCCAGAAAGGGAGGAACAGTGCCGGCGCGAGCCATCTGCTCGCCCGCCAGCGTGAGTAGGTAGTATAGGAGCATCGCCAGCACGGAGAGCAAGACGCCCATACCGCGCCCGCCCTTTCGGACGCTCATCCCCAGCGCGACCCCTAAAAAGGCGAACAGCAACGGCGATAGTGCCAGTGCCAGCCTCTTGTGCAAAAGGGTCTTAGCTTCCCTGCCCTCCACTCCGCCCTTCGAAGCAGCGTAGGCCGACAGCGCGCGCAAGCCCATTTCGCTCGGCCCGGCCTCCATCTCGTCCCGCCGTATATTGTCTAATAGCTTCTTGCGGCCCGTCTCGAGTACAATGCGCCACTGCTCTAAGTGTTCCGTGGCATATTCCCCACGGCCCCAATCGCTGAACTTCGGCAAGGAGGTGAGCACCACGTCGCTTAGGACCAGCTCCGACTGCTCTCCGGCCGAATCTATGCGGCCCGAGCGCGCCGTCACGATTCGGATCAAGCCGTCCTTCGTCTCCGTGTGTAGGAAAACCCTCTCCCACTGCCCGCTGTCTCTATCTCCGTCGCGTACGTAGATGACGTATACAGGAGAGTCCGAGCGACCTTCACTCCGGGCTCCTATCACGCTGAACGAGCGGGGCTCGACTGGCGAGTCCAGTTTGTAGAGCGCCGCGCGCGCACCCACGTGGCGCAGAGAACGTGCGGCCCCAGGCGCCATCTCCAGGTTGACGTAAAGCGCGGCGGGCGTCAGGAGTGCCCCGATCAACAAAATGGGCCAGAGCTGCTGCCACGTGCCGACGCCCGCCGCGCGCATTGCCACCAACTCGCTATCACTTCCCAGGCGGCTGAAGCCTATCAGTATGCCCGTTAGCAGGGCCATGGGCAGCGTGAAGACGAGTACGTTCGGCAGCAGCGAGAGCGCCAGATCGAACACCATTCCGGGCGGGACGTTCGCGCCCATCAGCAGCTCGCCGAAGCGCCCTGCTTGCTGCGTGAAAAGGATGGCCGTCAATAGAAGCAGGGAAAGCAGCAGGTAGGGCACGACCGCCCCTATGATGTATCTTTCGATCAGCCTGCTGTTGATGCGCATGTGTAGTGAAATGTCTGAGCGCTCAAACCTTATCGGACCCGGAGCCTGAACCCCTAGGTTTCGCCCAAAGTAACGTAGACATGCTCCGCTTTCAGCAACGCCCGTAAAGCTTTAGCACATGCCCTCGCCAATGCTGACGCACCATTGAGGACTATGCGCTTGATCGCCTCACCCTTCCC
>Ga0196962_10000045_pt1 | contig 119397 bp, 101 predicted proteins | sample S3v_20metaG_FD_183186 | JGI IMG/M metagenome (GOLD analysis project Ga0196962, IMG submission 183186) | Soil microbial communities from Anza Borrego desert, Southern California, United States - S3+v_20 | ecosystem: Environmental > Terrestrial > Soil > Desert | place: USA: California...
CGCTCAACGGATAAAAGGTACGCCGGGGATAACAGGCTGATCCTGCCCAAGAGTTCACATCGACGGCAGGGTTTGGCACCTCGATGTCGGCTCATCGCATCCTGGGGCTGAAGAAGGTCCCAAGGGTCTGGCTGTTCGCCAGTTAAAGCGGTACGTGAGCTGGGTTTAGAACGTCGCGAGACAGTTCGGTCCCTATCTGGTGTGGGCGTAGCAGAATTGATGGAATCTGACCTTAGTACGAGAGGACCGGGTTGGATCGACCTCTAGTGTACGAGTTATGGCGCCAGCCGTAGCGCTCGGTAGCTAAGTCGAGCATGGATAAACGCTGAATGCATCTAAGCGTGAAGCCAGACCAGAGATTAGTTCTGCCAGTGAGGCTCGTCGTAGACCACGACGTTGATAGGGTGGGTATGCAAGCGTAGTAATGCGCTCAGTTGACCACTACTAATTAGCCCCTAGGCTTGACCGTAAAATTTACTCTCAAGCAACAAGCACGCTTGGCACAGGCCGCGTGTTAGTCACTATTCGATTCTCAAAGCCCTGCTTGCGGGGCCGAGAGCGCTCGCCGCGTTTTATATTCCGCTTCATACGGCGCGAGCGCACAGTTCTTTTCAGTTTTCCGGTGGTTTTGTCGAGAGGGTCACACCCGTTCCCATCCCGAACACGGAAGTTAAGCCTCTTGGAGCCGATGGTACTGCGCGGGAGACTGCGTGGGAGAGTAGGAAGCCGCCGGGATTATTTCAGATAAAGCCCGCCAGAGTGTTAAGCTCTGGCGGGCTTTCCTGTATCGAGCGAACAAAAGTCTGGAGCCCGGAGTCTAAAGTCTTGAGTCCCGAGAGGGAATGACTCCAGGCTCTGGACTCCAGACCCCAGACTTTTTTTGATGTCGTTCAGCACTTTCTTCAGAGTCTCTTCCTACGCGATGGTCGGCTGCGGCGCGCTCGCCCTGGCCGTCTCGGACGGGCTGAGCGCGGCACTGGCCGCCATCTTCGGCGTCGTGCTCGTCGTCGCGTGGAAGCTCGAAGGGACGCGCTGGCAGTTGCCCGAGAAAGTCGGCCTCGTCGTCGTGCTGCTCTCGCTCCCGCTCTTTTACCTGGACTGGCAGTTCCTCTCGGGCGGGACGACGAGCGAGAAGGTCGGCGTCTCGGCGCTCGGCCACCTGATACTCTTTCTGTCCGCCGTCAAACTTCTCCAGGTCAAGGCCGACCGCGACTGGGTCTTCCTTTATCTCATCTCCTTCTTCGAAGTCCTGCTCGCCGCGGGCCTCAGCGTCAGCCCGCTCTTTCTCCTCTCGCTCGTCCTCTACGGATTGTCCGCGCTCTCGACGGTCCTGGCTTTTGAGATCAGGAAGGCGCGGCGCGGCGTGAAGATTACGGAGACGCGCCTGCTGGTCGCGCCCGACTCGACGCTCTTTCGCCGCCTGACGCGGCGCGGGGCAGGCGAGGCGCGGCACAACGGGGAGGCGCGACGCCTGCCCTTAGTCTCGCTGCTCCTGATGCTGCTCATCTTCGGGCTGGCGCTCCCGCTCTTTCTGGTCGTGCCGCGCACGGGCGCGAACGCCCTGGCCCGCACGGGCGGCGGCGCTCGCGGCTTCGTCGGCTTCTCCGAGAGCGTCACGCTCGGCGACGTGGGCCGCCTACAGGAGAGCGACCAGCTCGTGATGCGCGTCCGCGTCGAAGCCGCTCAGCCTGCGGCCGAGCGTAGACTGCGCTGGCGCGGCGTCGCCCTGGATTATTACAACGGGCGGGGCTGGGAGCGGACCGGCGAGCGCTACACTTTCGAGCGGCCCAACAACGAGCGCGGCTTCTTCCAGTTGGGGACGACCGAGGACTTGCAGCGGCTGACGACGCAGACCTTTTACGTCGAGGCCGTCGACACCCCAGTCCTCTTCGCGGCCCCGCGCGTCGTCGCCGTCCAGGGCTCCATCCCTTACCTGCGCAGCGACACCGAAGGCGCACTCTCCACGCGCCCGCATTACCAGGAGCGCCTCTCCTACAAGGTCTACTCGGACACGACGGAGCCCGACGAGGAGACCTTGCGGAGGACCGCCATCGGCGACGTGCAGTTCTACCCGGCCTGGGTCGCGCGCTACCTGCAACTCCCGGACGACGTAGACCAGCGCATCCCGCGGCTCGCGCGCCGGTGGATGACGGAGGCGGGCGCGGCCAACCAGTACGACGCGGCCCGCGCCATAGAGTCCCGGCTCCAGAACGACTTCGGCTACTCGCTCGACATGAAGGCGACGGGGCCGGACCCCCTGGCCGACTTCCTCTTCAACGTGCGCGCGGGCCACTGCGAGTATTTCTCGACGGCGATGGCCGTCATGCTCCGCTCGCAGGGCATCCCCGCGCGCGTCGTCAACGGCTTCCAGCGCGGCGAGTACAACGACGCGGCCGGCGTCTACACCGTCACGCAGCGCGAGGCGCACTCCTGGGTCGAGGTCTATTTCCCCGGGACGAGCGCCTGGGTCACTTTCGACCCGACGCCGCAGGCGGGCCGCCCCGCGTTCCAGCGCACGGGGATACAGGGCTGGTTCGGCAAGTACGCCGAGGCCCTGGAGATGTTCTGGATACAGTACGTCGTCGGCTACGACAGTCAGGAGCAGCGGTCGCTGGCGAACACGGTCGGCAACCGCTTCTACGATTTTCGGAACTGGAGCGGCGACAAGCTCAGCAGCATCAAGGAGACTCTGGCGGGCTGGTTCTCCTGGCTCAACGTCGAGAACGAGGACGGCTCCGTCTCTTACTGGCGGCTCGCGCTCGCGGTCCTGCTCGGCGTCCTGGCAATCGTCGGCCTCGTGCTGCTGGTGCGTAGAATCCGGCGGCTGGGCTTCTGGCGTCTCTTCGGCCGCCGCCAGGTGGAAGACCCAGGCCGCTCGGTCGTGGAATTCTACGAGCGCATGACGAAGACGCTCGGCGCGCGCGGCCTCCAGCGCGCGGCCGGCGAAACGCCCCTCGAATTCGCGTCGGCCACCAAGATGCCTGAGGCCATGCAGGTCACGCGCGCCTACAACCGCGTCCGCTTCGGCGACGCCAAACTCTCCGCCTCCGAGAGCGCGCAGATCGAAGAGTGGTTGAGAAGGATGGAAGAAAAGCAGTGATGAGTGATGAGGACTGAGTTAGAAACTGCTTTCTTTAACTCAGCACTCAGTACTCAGCACTCAGTATTTTTTATGAAGAAAATCGGATTTATCAGTCTGGGCTGCCCGAAGAACTTGGTGGACAGCGAAGTGATGATGGGGAAGCTGCGCGCGTCGGGCTACGAGTTGACGACGGACGCGAGCGAGGCGGACACGGTCGTCGTCAACACGTGCGGCTTCATAGAGTCGGCGAAGCAGGAGTCCATCGAAGCCATCCTCGAAGCCGCGCGGCTGAAGACGGAGGGGAAGGCTCAGCGCCTGGTCGTCGCAGGGTGTCTGGTCGAGCGTTACCGCGACCAACTGCGCGAGGAGATGCCGGAGGTCGACGCCTTCATCGGCACGGGCCAGATTGACGAGATAACGGAAGTCTGCGACGAGCGGAAGAACTCGCGCTCATTACCCGTCCTCCAGACCCCCATCGGCAACCAGAGCGCCACCTACCTTTACGACGAGTCCACGCCGCGCGTCCTGGCGACGCCCGGCTACACCGCCTTCATCAAGATCGCCGAGGGTTGCGACCGCCCCTGCGCCTTCTGTTTCATCCCGCAGATGCGCGGCCACTTCCGCAGCCGCCGCTTCGGCTCCGTGATGAAGGAGGCTGAAGATTTGGCACAGAAGGGCGTCAAGGAGATCGTCCTCGTCGCGCAGGACTCCTCGCGCTACGGCGAAGACCTCGGCGAGCGCGACGCGCTGGCACACTTACTGCGCGAGTTGTCGCACCTCGAAGGCATAGAGTGGGTGCGCGTGATGTACACCTACCCGACGCACATCTCTGACTCGTTCCTCGACGTGCTGGCCGAGGAGCCGAAGGCGGTCAAGTACCTGGACATGCCTTTGCAGCACGCCTCGCAGAACGTCTTGAAGCTGATGAAGCGCGGGGGCAACCGCCAGAGCCTCGAACGCCTCATCGAGCGCGTCCGCCGGCGCGTCCCGGGAATCGCCGTCCGCACGACTTTCATCACGGGCTTTCCGGGCGAGACGGAAGAGGACTTCGAGGAGTTGCTCGCGTTCGTCCGCAACGTCGAGTTCGACCGCGTCGGCGTCTTCACTTACTCGGACGAGGAGGGGACGCCCGCTTTCGAGTTGCCGGGCAAAGTTGACGCGCGCACCGCGCGACGCCGCCGCACGCGACTGATGAAAGAGCAGGCGCGCATCTCGCGCAAGCGCAACCGCGCGCGCGTCGGCTCTGTCGAGCGCGTGCTCTTCGAAGGCCCCGCGAAGGAGACGGACCTGCTCTGGCAGGGGCGCATGGAGACACAGGCCGCCGACATAGACGGCTGCGTCCTCATCAACGACGCGCCCGAAGGCTTCGAGCCCGTGCCCGGCCAGTTCGTCAACGTCCTGATCACCGAAGCCCACGAACACGACCTCGTCGGACAAATCGTTTGAAGGCCGTCAAAGAATCGAGCGATGAACTGAACCCGCCCGTCGCGGTGGCGGCAACTGTCGCCCGCGCGACGCGCCGCCGGACGCCGGGCGATTACTTTGCCCTCGCCTTCGCGACGTGGGGCGTCGGTTTCATTCCGGGCGCGCCGGGGACGTACGGCTCTGCGGTCGGCGTCGGCCTCTACCTTCTAGTACAATCTGCCGGAGCGCGAGTTTCAGGTTCCGCGGCGGCGCGCGGGTGGGGCGCGGCGGCGCTCGCGTCGTTCCGCGTGACGCTCCTGTTGCTCGTCGTCGCGGCGGTGACGTTCGCGGGCGTCTGGGCCGCGACGCGCATCGAGAAACTACTCGGGCGCAAAGACCCCGGCGTGGTGGTCGCGGACGAAGTCGCGGGGCAGTTAATCGCATTTCTGTTTGTGCCAATTAACGCGGGCTGGTGGGCCATAATCGCGGGCTTCGCCTTGTTCCGCCTCTTCGACATCTGGAAGCCGTACCCGATTCGCCGCCTGGAGGCGCTCGAATCTGGCCTCGGCGTCATGGCCGACGACGTGCTGGCGGGCATCTACGCGGCGATTGTGATGTCGCTGCTCGTGTCAATTCACGCGTTCTTATAATGAAGGAGATCAAGCATGGAGACCAAAGACCCCAAGTCAACCGAAGCGGCCGGCGATGAAGCCGGCTCCGTCGAGAGCAAAGACCCTAAGGCGGACGCCACGAGCAGCGACACGCTGAGCGACGTGGAAGAGATTGAGAAAGTATCCGAAACCGGCGGGGACACGGCCGACACCGGCGAGCAGTCCCCGGTCCCGTCTCCCGACGGCGCGTTCGACGAGGGGAGAAGGGGCGGCGGCCTGGAAGACGCCGGGCCGATGTGAAAAAAGTAGTCAGTGATCAGTAGTCAGTGGTCAGCTAAAAGAAAGGCCGTTTGAGCTTTGCCTCCCGACTCCTGTATTCTGCTTCCTGCTTTTCTACTGACTACTGATTACTGATCACTGACTACTTTTTTATGAAAATTTTTGTCGCTGACGATGTGAGTGAGAGCGGGCTTGAGCCGCTCAGGGCCGCGGGCTTCGCGGTCGAGAAGAGGACCGGGCTCAAGGGGGACGAGCTGCGCGAGGCGGTCGCGGACGCGGACGGGCTGGTGGTGCGGAGCGAGACGAAAGTCGCGGCCGACTTGATGGACGCGGCCGCGCGTCTGCGCGTCATAGGGCGCGCGGGCGTCGGCGTCGACAACATAGACGTGCCGGCGGCGACGGCGCGCGGCATCGTCGTGATGAACGCGCCGGACGGGAACACTATCACGACCGCCGAGCACACCATCGCGCTGCTCGTCTCGCTCGCGCGGCGCGTGCCGCAGGCGGCCAGCGCCTTGCGCGCAGGGCGCTGGGAGCGCAAGCGTTTCGTCGGCGTGGAGCTTCAGGGCAAGACGCTCGGCATCGTCGGCCTCGGGCGAATCGGGCGCACGGTCGCGGCCCGCGCGCGCGCCTTCGGGATGACCATCGTGGCCTACGACCCGTTCGTCGCGCCCGACCAGGCGCGCGACCTCGAACTGGAAATCCTCCCGCTCGACGAGGTCTTCGCCCGCGCGGACTTCCTCACCGTGCACACGCCGCTGACGGCCGAGACGCGCGGCATCATAGGCCCGCAGGCTTTCTCGAAGATGAAGCGCGGCGTGCGCGTCATCAACTGCGCGCGCGGCGGGCTGGTTGACGAGCGCGCTCTGCTCGCGGCCATCAAGGAGGGGACTGTCGCGGGCGCGGCGCTCGACGTGTTCGAACAGGAGCCGCCGCCGGGCGACCACCCCCTGCTCGCGCTCGAAGAGGTGATCGCCACGCCGCACCTCGGCGCTTCGACGAAGGAGGCGCAGGAGGGCGTGGCCGTGACGGTGGCCGAGCAGATGCGCGACTACCTTTCGACGGGCGCGTTGCGCGGCGCGGTCAACGTCCCGGCGGTCGGCGCGCAGGAGTTGAACGCGCTTCAGCCTTATCTCGCTCTCGCGGAGAGCCTGGGCCGCTTCCAGGCGCAGCTCGTGGACGACGCGGTGCGCGAGGTCAGGCTCGAATACGCGGGCGAGGTCGTAGACCTGGACGCCGCGCCCGTCACGCGGGCTTTCCTGGCAGGCTTGCTGCGCGACGTGAGCGCGCGCGTCAACGTCGTCAACGCCTTCCTCATCTCGGAAGAGCGCGGCATCACGGTGACGGCCTCTTACACGCGCGCGGGCGCTGATTTGGCCCCGGCCATACGGACGACTGTCGTCACGACCACGGGCGAGCAGCGCGTCGCAGGCACGCTCTTTAGCGGCGCGGGCCAGACGAGCGACGGGCGCATCACCGAGATTAACGGCTTCCGCATAGAGGCCATCCCGCACGGCCACATGCTCGTCACGCGCAACCGCGACGTGCCCGGCGTCATCGGCCGCATAGGCACGCTCCTCGGCGAGCACAACGTCAACATCAGCCGCTTCCACCTGGGACGGCGCGAGCGCGGCGGCGAGGCGATGGCCGTCGTCGAAGTGGACGCCGCGCTCGACGCTAAGACACTCGACAAGCTGCGCTCGCTGGAGCAGGTCATCTTCGCCCGCCAGATAGAACTCTGAACAAACAGCGCGTTTGTTTGAACGAAGGCCGTCTTCGCCCCGGCCCACGGGGCGTCGGCCGCGTCAAGCGGGGCAAATCTCTCGACAAACGCCCCGAACGTTCTGACAAACGGGTCAAACGTCGCGGCAGACGACTCGTTTGCCGCGACAAATGGCCCAAACGTCGCGACGAATGGGCCATTTGTCAGGACGTTTGACCCATTTGTCGCGACCGCGGGGGCATTTGTCGCGACGTTTGACCCGTTCGCCGCGGCGTCGGCGTCGTTTGCCCCGCCCGCGGCCTCAAATCTCGCGGCCTACGCGCCAATCGCCGGCCCCCACGACCTTTCCGTTGTGCCAAATTTCCCGCCGCGTACGCCTCACGACGGCGCGTGACGAGCGAAAATCCTTGAACTTTTGCGGAGAAGTCATATACTGCCGTCCTCGCACGCCTCGCGCTTCTGGTCTTCACTTAACTTCACGCCCGGAGGTAAAAACATGGCACGAGCGAAACGAAACTCCACGATCCTGGACGCGGCGCGGCAGCGCCTGACCGGCATCAAGGCCATCACTCCCCCGCCGAACTTCGGCCCCAGCCTGCAAACAGCCGACTACGAGCAGGAGATCAACGCTTTCAGCGCGAAGATAGAACGCTACAACGGGATGCTCTCGGCCCTCGACAGCTTGCAGAACGAGATAGACGCCGACGAGCGGGACCTGCGGGCCAAGACCGCACGGATGCTCTCCGCCGCCGAGGCCCAATACGGCCCCGACAGCAGCGAGTACGAACAACTCGGCGGCAAGCGCCTGTCCGAACGCAAGCGCCCCGCCAAGAAACCGCCGACACCGCCGACCACCGGCTGACACGCCCTTGAGGGCTTAACCCTTTACTCCTGACGGGCGGTGACGGGCCACGCGAGGAACCCCCACCGCCCGTCACTTTTTTCGGGATGCGGGGGCTTTCGAAGGTATCCGCCTCGGCCGAAGTCACTAATCGACAAAGCCTGTGCGCGGGTGTGCCAGGAGGCGTCTGGTTACTCGGCCTCCTGTTAAGCAGGAGTCACGCCCGGCCCGCGCCACACCTGCTCAATAGACTAAAACCTCCAGCCGAAAGGAAAAGACAACGCCCTCTCTATTGCGGCAACTCGCCCGAGTCCTCCACGCGCGGCAGACAGAGCTTTAACAAGGCCCCTTAACGGCGCAGCGCCTGCGGCGTGAGACTGTACCTCACGCCGCAGGCGCTGCGCCGTCGAGCCCGGCTCCGAGACTGTCCTTTAGACTGCCTATTCCCCGTGGCACTCGACCGGCAGGTAGATTTTACCCTTGCAGTTATCGAAGACTGTGACCTCGCTCGGGTCCAGGGTATCGTGGCGGCCGACCTTCCTGCCTTCGGGCATGAGGTCCAGAGTAGTCATCGCCCCTTCCCTGTACCCCGCGTCGTGGACGAGCACTCTGTCGGCGGGGATTCCGCGCTTGCCGACGACCCACCCCTTCGCGCGCTCGCCCCTGAACTTCGCCTCGCCCTCGCAGGAGATTCGGCCGGCGTAGACGGTGATGTGCCCGACCAGCTTCGCGTCCTGCTGCAAGGCGACGGCGAAATTATCCAGACGCGCTTTCTCGTCTTCCCAGCAAATGTCGCCGTACTCGTCATACCTTGTGTCCGCCGTGAAGCCGCCCGCGCCGCCGCGGTGCGCGGCCGAAGGGAAGGCGAGCAGCACCAGCGACAGGCAGACTGCCTTCACGAATACTCTCATCGCCGGCCACTCCTGACGCCGTACATTTCAAGCTCACTCTACGTCGAAGGTCGCCTGCTGCGTGGCGGTCGTCCTGGCGGTGCGGTCGTTGATGGTCAACTGTAGGACGTAGCGGCCGGCGGGCAGGTTGTTGAGCCCTATGTCCGCGCCGTAAGGGATGCGGGCGAGGTCCGTGCCCTGCGGTGTGCTGATTTTCCGCGCGGGCGTGTTGACGATGGCCTGACCGTTGCGCGTGATCTTTATCTGCGCCTCCAAATCAGGAGCGCCGCCCCCGCCGGGCGTGGCGTTGTAGACGAGGGACAGGAAGTTCAGGTGCGAGCCCGCCTTGAAGCGGCGGTCAACGCTGAACTGCACCTGCTCGGGCGCGTCCCCAGCCCCCGCGTCTTTGCGCTTGCCGACGAACTGGCCGCCGATCATCAGGCTGCTCAAGGTCAGGCGCTTCGAGGCGAGGTCGGGAATCTCTATCCACTGTATGGCGCTCCCCACGCGCCCCGTGCGGTCGTCGCGCGCCGCCACGCGCACCTGGTAGAGTCCCGGCTTGAGCGGGACTTTGTTGTTGTAGACCACGCCGGGGTTTTCGACCGAGACGTTCTCGGCGAGCGGGTTGACCGTCAGCCGCGTCTTGAAGCTCCCGGCGGGCTTGCCCTGCTCGGTGAGGACCACGCCCGCCAGGTCAATCGCCGCCGGCTGCTTGCCGTCGTCGCCGTAGCCCAGTACGTCCGTCGCCATCTGCATGGAGGCCGTCAGCACTGGCCCCGTGCCGGGCACGTCCAGGAAGCCTACCGAAAGCTGCGTGGGCAATCCCTTCTTCGGGGCCGCGGCCGTCAGCGCCGACTTGATTTCGCCCTCCGGCCCTTTGCCCGTGCTGGCCGCGGCAGCCGGCTGCGTCTTATCCTTCGCGGCCTTCGCGGCGTCGGCGGCCGAGCGGCCTAGTAGGAAGCCCTTGGGCAGTCGCACGGTCAGTTCCGGGCGGCCGGCGATGCTGACCTCTATCCGTTTGAACTTCGCGCCCTTCTGCTCTTCCGTGGGGGGACGCCACGCCAGCAGGTAATAGTTGGAGGTCTCGTCTAACATGCGCGTGACCCAGGCGTCGAAGTAATTCTGGTTGCGCAGGAAGCGGCCGCCCGTGTCGCCCGCGAGCGCGTTGAGCCCGTCCTGCGAGATGGTGCCTTCGCCCACGGTCGCGCGGTCCAGATTTCCTTTCGGGTCCAACGGCCTGTCGCCGGTCGCGTCGGCCATCGGCGCGAACAGCCCGCGCGCGTCAATCGTGTAGATGACGCTGCCCGTCCGCGTCGCCGTGTCCGTGACGCGCTGCAACTGCGCGTTGGCCCCGCCCACCTCACGCCTCGTGTCCAGGTAGAAGCCCTCGGAGATAAAGAAGATGAGCTTGCGGCCGGGTATCTGGCTGATGCCGTTCACCCAGTTGTCGAGCGAGGTGAGCGTCGCCTCCGTGACGGCCTCGACGCCGAACACGATGTTGTTGGCGCGCACCTTGACCATCTCGTAAGCGCCGTTGCGGTTAAGCTGCCGCGCGCCCGCCGCGCCCAACTTCTTGCTCACGAACCCCTCAAGAAGTTTATCTATGTAGAATTCGGCCGCCTGGCGGTCGCCGTTCGAGATGCGGAGGGCGACGAACTCCGTCATCGGCGGCTGGTCGCCGTCGCGTGTGGTCATGGGGACGGGCTTGAGGCGTTCGAGCGCCGCGCGCAGCACGGTCTTGTTGTCCGTGAACTGCTGTAGGAATCCCATCTGCCCGGTCGTGGAGACGAAGGCGACCTGGTCGAGCGGGGTCATCTGCTCGTCTATGAAGTGCTTGAGCGCGCCGCGCGTGCGCCCGAGCCCGTCGAGCGAGAGGTGCAGGTCGTCCACGAAGAAGATGATGGTGCGCCCGCGGTAAGAGGAGGCAGCGGGTGCGGCCGGGGCGGCCGTCTTGCCCGCGGCGACCGCGGCCTCGGCCAGCTTCTCCTCGCGCACGGTGCCCGCCGTCACGCGCTCGAAGAAGGAAGGCGTCACGGGCTGGCCGTCGACCTTCAACTCGAACTGCTCCGGCTTCAGGCCGTCGACGAAGCGGCCCTGCTTGTCCACGACCGTCACGCCCGTCTGCACCAGCTCCGTGCTGATGCGGACAACGTCGTCCGTCTTGTCCTGCGGCGGGGTCTGTTGACCGAAAGCGGTCGTGCTGCCGGCGGTCAACAGGAGCAGCGCGGCGAAGAGAGAAAACGCGGCAAGATTTTTGGGAGTCTTCATGGGCTTACAATCCGGCAGAAAGGTTAACAACCGGGAGACGGCCGGGGAGTATATCACACAACCGGCGGGCCGGCTGGAAGACAATCTAAGCGGGGCGGGCGGTATTAATATTCAGCGGAAAGCCAGAAACCACGTAGACGCCCGAAGAGACACGAAGCAGGGATGCTTCCTTTCGTGTCGCTTCGGGCGTCTACGTGGTTCGTACCCGGTTCTCGTCTTGCTCGACTCTGGGCTACTGGACTTCGAAGGCGGCGCGCTGAGACGCGCCGCTCTTGCCGACGCGGTCGATGGCCGTAATCTTCAGCTCGTAGCGCCCCGGCGTCAGGCCCGCCAGGGGAAGCTCCGCCGCGTAGGGCATGCGCGCGAGGTCCGTGCCCGGCGTGACCTTCCGCAGGGCGGTCGTGACGACAGCCTTGTCGTCGCGCAGGACTTGCACCTGGACGGCCACGTCCGGCGGGGCGCTGCCGTCCTGGCCGCGCGCGGCGTTGTAGATGAAGGTCAGGAACCTGAGCTTCGACTCGCGCGAGAAGCGGCGGTCCGCGCTCAGCAGCGAGCGGGCCAACTCGCTCGGGTCGGCCTTGTCCGCCACCTGCGCGGCCGCGCCCTGTCTCGTCTCGCCGAGCATCAGGCTGCTCATGGAGAGTTTCTGCTTGGCGAGGTCGGGAATCTCTATCCACTGCATGGCGCTGCCGGTGCGGCCGCTCTTGGCGTCGCGGGCCGAGACGCGCACCTGGTAGAGGCCGGGCGCGGCCTTGAACTGGCCCGTGTAGACTATGCGCCGGGGCGGGGCGGGCGCGGCGGCTGCGCCCTCGGCCGTGGCCGGAGTGTTCGCGGTCGGCGCGGCCGACAGGCGGTTCCTGAAATTGGACACGGGCTTGCCGTTCACGTCGAAGAGCACGCCCGCCACGTCAACCACAGTGGGCGCGTCCGTCTTCTCCAGCGTCTCGCCGCCCACCTGCATCATCGCCGTCACGACGGGGCCGACGCTCTGCAGGTCCATGTAACTGACCGTCAGCGAGGTCGGCAAGTCCATCTTCGGGTAGATGGAGCCAAGCGCCTTGCGCAAGCCTTCCTCTTCGGGCGGCACGGCCGGGTTCCCCGAGTTCTTGGAGGACTTGTTGCGCGCCTCCGCGCCCGCCGGCGGCTCCACGTCGAAGAAGCCGCGGCGCACGCGCACGGTCAGCTCGGGCCGCCCCTTGATGCTCGCCTCTATCCGGCGGAACTTGCCGCCGCGCGTCTCGCCTTCGGGCCGCCACGCCAGCAGGTAGTAAGTCGAAGTCTCCTGGAGCGCCGTGTCTACGCCGCGGCCGAGCGAGTTCGAGTTGAGCAGCGCGCGCCCGCCCGTGTCGGCGGCGAGCGTGCGCAAGGGCTCCTGCGACGCCGTGACCTCGCGCACGGCGGTGGTCATCATGATCCCGGTCGAGTCGCCGGTCATGGATTGGCTCGCGTCGGGCATCCCCGTGACCAGCCCGCGCGCGTCCATGCTGTAGATGACGACGCCGGTGCGCGCGGCGGCGTCCGTGATGCGCCGCAGCTTGTCGGTCACGTTCGAGACGCGGTTGGTCAGGAAGAAGCCGTCGGAGATGAAGAAGACGAGCTTGCGTCCGGGCAGCGGGCCGGCCGAGCGCGCCAGGCTCTCCAGCGAGGAGAGCAGGTTAACCGTCACCGCGGCCGACTGTCGTATCAGGCTGTCGGCGCGGTCCCTGGTCATCTGTTCGAGGCGTTCGCGCGGGACTTGCGGCACCTCGCGCTGCAACTGCTCCACGTAAAAGTTGAGCAGATCGCTATTGGCCTTCTCGTTGATTTCGAGCGCCTGGAACTCGTTCATCGGCGGGCGCTCCATGTCTTTCACCTCGAAGGGGCGGAAGTTGAGGCGCTCGACCGCCGCGCGCAGCACGGCCTTGTTGTCGGTCAACTGTTGCAGGAAGCCGAGCTGGCCGGTCGCGGAGGCGATGCCGACCATGTCGTTCTGGCCCATGTCCTTCTCTATGAAGTCGAGCAGGGTCTTCTTCACGCGCGTCACGCTGTCGGCCGCGAGGTGCGTGTCGTCCAGGAAGAAGAAGACGAGTCGCCCGCGGTCCGGCGGCTTGGGGGCCGTCGCGGCCGTAGTCGCGCCGCCCGCCGCGCCGCCGCGCGACGACGACAGCCGCACTTCCTCTTCGGCCGTGCCGGCCGTGATCTTGTCGAAGAAGGAAATCTGGACCGGCTTGCCGTCCACCTTCAGCTCGAACTGGTCGCGCTGCACGTTGTCCACGAAGCGGCCCTGCTTGTCGAAGACCATCACGTCCGTCTGCACCAGCTCCGTGCTGATGCGCAGGACTTCGTCTTCTTGCGCGGCCGGCTCCTGCTGCGGCTGCTGCGCGCGTGCCGTCGTCAGAAGCGCGCCGTGGGCGAGCAGGAGAATCGAGGCGAGCGCGCAGACGCGCGCGGCTGCGGGAAGATTGGTGTGGATCATAATTTAGGCCGTCTGAAAAAGGAAAAGCCGGGGATTGACTCGCGGGATAATATCACGCCCGGGCCTGAGTTAATAAGCAAACTTTTACGCGGCGCGGCCCGTATAATGGGCGCGGGAAACCAGTGCGGCCGGCGACACTCTCGGCCGCGAGCCATTCGCCAGAGAAGAGAAACCCTGATGAGCGAGAACGCAAACACGCTGACGCTTTCCGGCGTCACCAAGCGCTTCGACGAATTCACGGCCGTGGACGACCTCTCCCTGAGCGTGCGCCCCGGCAGAATCTTCGGCCTGATAGGGCCGAACGGGGCGGGGAAGACGACCACCATACGGATGATCGTCAACATCACCGCGCCAGACGAGGGCCGGATAGACCTCTTCGGCCGGGAGATGACGCCCGAGCTGCAAGACCGCATCGGCTACCTGCCCGAAGAGCGCGGCCTCTACAAGAAGATGAAGGTCATAGACCAGCTACGCTTCTTCGGCGAGCTGAAGAACGTCAAGGGGAAGCGCGCGGAAGAGGCGATTGACCGCTGGCTGGAGAGGGTGCGGCTGACGGAGTGGAAGACGAAGAAGGCGACGGAGCTGTCGAAGGGGATGCAGCAGAAGATTCAGTTCATCGCCGCCGTCATGCACGACCCGGACCTGATGATCCTGGACGAGCCCTTCTCGGGTCTAGACCCCGTCGCGCAGGAGCTCCTGAAAGAGATCGTGCTGGAGCTGAAGGCGGAGGGCAAGACCATCATCTTCTCGACGCACCAGATGGAGATGGCCGAGAGGATTTGCGACGACATCTGCATGATTAACAGGTCGCGGAAGGTGCTGGACGGGAGCCTCCGCCAGATTAAGAGCAGCTTCGGGCGCAACTCGGTCGCGCTCAGGGCCGAGGGCGGCGAATCGGTGCTCGAAGACAAGAGCCTCGTCGTGAACGTCGAACACCACAGCGACGAGGTCGAAGTGCTTCTGGCACAGGGCGCGGACGCGCAGTCGCTCCTGAAGCGGCTGCTCGAAGCGGGCGCGAAGGTCGGCAAGTTCGAGCTGGTCGAGCCGAGCCTGAATGACATCTTCATCAGCAAGGTCGAGGAGGCCGAATGACAAAATTCCTGGCCGTCGTCAAACGCGAATACCTGACGCGCGTACGCACCAAGATGTTCGTCGTCTTCACCATCCTGGGCCCGCTGATGATCGTCCTCTTCACGGTCGTCCCGGCCTTCATCGCCGGCATCAAGCCGAGCGCCACGCGCGTCGCCGTGATAGACCTGACCGAGGGCGGCAGGATGTACGAGCGCGTGCGCGACTCCATCTTGAATAAGGACGCCGGCGGGAGCGAGCTGACGGGCCAGGCGCAGCAGCAGAACGCGAACGCCGCCGCCCAGGCTCCCGGCGGGCAGCCGCGCGCCCGCGCCCCCGAGGGGAGTTACGTCGTCGAGCGCGCGCCTGCGGACGGGCGCGCGGTCGAGGAGGTCAGCCGCGAGTTGAGCGAAAGGGTGCGCCACGACGAGCTGGACGGCTACCTGATTCTCCCGCCGGACATCTTGCAGGACGGCGAGGTGCAGTACTTCGCGCGCAACGTGGGCGACGTGTTCACGCGCGACCAACTGCGCGACCGCATCAGCCGCGCCGTGCGCGACCAGCGGATGGACGACGAGAACATCTCCGCCGAGTTGATAGAGAGAATCAACAGGCCGGTGAACATGAATGCCCGCAACAGCGAGAGCGGCCAGCAGGAGTCCGGCGGCGGCTTCTTCTTCGTCTTCATCATAGGCTTTCTCATCTACATCATGATCATCATGTACGGCCAGGTGATTCTCGCGGCCGTGGTCGAGGAGAAGGAGACGCGCATCGCCGAGCTGCTCTTCTCATCCGTGCGCTCCTTCCCGCTCCTGCTGGGCAAGCTCGTAGGGGTCTCGCTGGTCGCGCTGACGCAGTTCGTCATCTGGGGGCTGGCCTTCGCGGCCATCGCCATGTGGCTCATCCCCATGCTCTCGCAGGGCGGCATGGCCGTCTCGCTGCCGTCGGTCCCGCCCGTCTTCTTCCTCTACTTCTTCCTCTTCTTCCTCCTGGGTTACTTCGTCTACGCGACGCTCTACGCGCTCATCGGCTCCGTGGTGACGACGGCGCAGGAGGGCGGGCAACTCGCCATGCCCATCCTCTTCATGCTGATCATAGGCTTCTACTTCGCCTTCCCCGTGATCCGCAGCCCGAACTCGGGCCTGGCCTTCTGGGTCTCGATGTTCCCGTTCTTCTCGCCGATCACGATGATCGTGCGCATCGTCACGCAGACGCCGCCCCTCTGGCAGATACTGCTCTCGCTCGCCATCGGTTTTGGCACAGTCGTCCTGCTGATGTGGCTCGCGGCGCGCATCTACCGCACGGGCATGCTGATGTACGGCAAGCGCGCCACCGTCCCCGAAATCCTCCGCTGGATAAGACAGACGTGACAGGCAGTAGGCAGTAGGCGGTGGGCAGTTGGCAGTAAGAACGAGCGACGGGCAGCGTTGAGCGTTTGTCTTTAACTGCCCACTGCCTACTGCCTGCTGCCGACTGGTCGAGAGGTTGAATGACGAAGTTTCTGGCGGTCCTGAAGCGGGAATACCTGAAGCGGGTGCGGGCCAAGGCGTTCATCGCGGCGACGATCCTGGGGCCCGTGCTGATGATCGGCTTCATGGTCTTGCCCATCCTGATCGCGCTGCTCGGCGCGGGCGAGCCCGTGCGCCTCGCCGTCGTCGACCACACGGGCCGCATGTACGAGCGCGTGCGCCAGACGCTCGTGCGCGAGAGTGATTCCGCGCGCGGCCCCGCGCCGTTGGACCTCGGCGCGAACCCGCAGGAGCGCGCGCGAGAGATGGGTAAGGTGTTGCCGGGCGAGTTCAAGGTCGAGGAGGTGAGGGCCGCAGGCCGCACGGCCGAGGAGGTCAAGCAGGAGCTGAACGGGCGCGTGCTAAGGGAGGAGTTGGACGGCTACGTGGTCATCCCGTCGGACGTTTTGACCGCGCGGCGGGCGGAGTATTACGGGCGCAACGTGGGCGACTTGTTCACGCGCGCGCAGTTGGAGGAGAAACTGGCCCGCGCCGTCAACGAGCAGCGGCTGATGGAGGCGGGCGTCGGGCAGGACTTGCTGCGAGAGATGTCCGGCCGGCTCACGCTGAACACCATCAAGGTGAGCGAGCGCGGGGAAGAGAAGGAGTCCGAGGCGGCCTTCTTCTTCGTCCTCGGCGTAGGCTTCCTCATCTTCATCATGGTCCTGATGTACGGCGGGACGATTCTCTCCGCGGTCGTCGAGGAGAAGGAGACGCGCGTCGCCGAGCTGCTCTTCTCTTCCGTCAGGGCGTTCCCGCTGATGCTCGGCAAGCTGATAGGCGTCTCGCTCGTGGCGCTGACGCAGTTCGCCATCTGGGGGATACTCGTCGGCGGTTTCCTACTGTTCGGACTGTCGGCGCTGGGGGGGCAGGGCGCGGAGGTGGGGCTGCCGAGAATCGGCGCTGGCGCGGTCGTCTACTTCTTCCTCTTCTTCCTCCTGGGCTACTTCATCTACGCGACCATCTACGCCCTGATAGGCTCCGTCGTGACGACGCAGGAGGAGGCCCAGTCGTTCATGCTGCTCGCGGTCTTCCCGCTGCTCGTGGCCTTCTACCTCGTCTTCCCGGTGCTGCGCGCGCCCGACTCCGCGCTGGCCTTCTGGGCCTCGCTGATTCCATTCACCTCGCCCGTGGTCATGCTCGTCCGCATCGTCACGCGCACCCCGCCGCTCTGGCAGATCGCCCTCTCCTTCGCCATAGGTTTTGGCACAGTCGTTCTCCTCGTCTGGGTCGCGTCGCGCATCTACCGCGTCGGCATGTTAATGTACGGCAAGCGGGCCACCGTCCCGGAGATTATGCGCTGGCTGAGACGGGCGTGAAATGGGAATAGAGGTCGAGAAAAAATATCGCCTGACTCATGAGGGGCGCGCGTCGTTGATTGAGCGCCTGCGGGAGAGCGGGGCCACATTCGAGGGCGAAGAGTTCGAGGAGAACACGCTCTACGCGGGCGGGCAGTTGGACTCGGGCCGGCAGGTGCTGCGCCTGCGCCGCGTCGGCGGCCGGGCCGTCTTGACTTACAAGGAGCGCGGCGATTCGGCCTCTTCGGTCAAGCGCTACCGCGAGGACGAAACCCGTGTGGACGACGCCGCGGCGCTGGCCGACATCCTCGCCGCGCTCGGCTTCACCCCTTCGCTCGTCTACGAAAAGCGCCGCGCGACCTGGCAGTTGAAAGGCGCGGAGATAGTCGTGGACGACCTGCCCTTCGGCCTCTTCCTGGAGATAGAGGGCGAGGAAAGCGTCATCACGGAAGTGGAAGAACTTTTAGGTCTCACCGAGGCCGAGGCCGAGATGGCTACTTATCCAGAGCTAGCGCGGCGGTACGGACAGAAACGTGGCGACGTGATCGAAGCGCGCTTTGAGTGACGGTCAGTGCCGCCTGCCGCGAGCGGGCGGGTGCTCGACGTTAATGACCCGCCCGCTTGCGGCAGGCGGCACTGACGAGAAAGCGGCTTCGCTCTGTTGTGAGCGAAGCCGCTTTCTCGTTTGACTCCGACGCGGGCCGAATTACATGCCCATGCCGCCGCCCATGCCGCCCATGCCGGGCATGGCCGGGGCCTTGTCGTCCTCGGGAAGCTCCGAGACCATCGCTTCCGTCGTCAGCATCAGGCCGGCGATTGACGCCGCGTTCTGCAACGCCGTGCGCGTCACCTTCGCCGGGTCGATGACGCCCGCCTTGACCAGGTCTTCGAGCTCTTCCGTCTGCGCGTTGTAGCCGTAGCTCTCGTTCTTCTGCTCGCGGACGCGCTCGACAATCACCGCGCCCTCCTTGCCGGCGTTCTGCACGATCTGGCGCAGGGGCTCTTCCAACGCGCGCTTGACGATCTGGACGCCGATCTGCTCGTCCGCGTCGCCTTCGCCGGCCTTGTTGGCCTGGAACTTCTCAAGCGCCTTCGCCGCGCGCACGAGTGTGACGCCGCCGCCGGGGACGATGCCCTCCTCGACCGCCGCGCGCGTCGCGTGCATGGCGTCCTCGACGCGGGCCTTCTTCTCCTTCATCTCGGTCTCGGTCGCCGCGCCGACTTTAATCACCGCCACGCCGCCGACGAGCTTGGCGAGGCGCTCCTGCAACTTCTCGCGGTCGTAGTCGGACGAGGTCTCCTCGATCTGCGCGCGCAGGGTCTTGACGCGGCCCTCTATGTCAGAGGTCTTGCCGTTGCCCTCGACGATAGTCGTGTTGTCCTTGTCAATCGTCACCTTCTTGGCGCGGCCCAGGTCTTCGAGCTTGACGTTCTCAAGCTTGATCCCTAAGTCTTCCGAGATGACCTTGCCGCCCGTCAGGATGGCTATGTCTTCGAGCATCGCCTTGCGGCGGTCGCCGAAGCCGGGGGCCTTGACGGCCGCGATGTTCAGCGTGCCGCGCAGCTTGTTGACGACGAGCGTGGCGAGCGCCTCGCCCTCCACGTCCTCGGCGATAATCAACATCGGCTTGCCCATCTTCGCCACCTGCTCAAGCAAGGGCAGCAGGTCCTTCATCGAGCTGATCTTCTTCTCGTGAATCAGAATCAGCGGGTTGTCCAGCACCGCCTCCATCCGCTCGGGGTCCGTCACGAAGTAGGGCGAGAGGTAGCCGCGGTCGAACTGCATACCCTCTACGACTTCGAGCGAAGTCTCCATCGTCTTCGACTCTTCGACGGTGATGACGCCGTCCTTGCCGACCTTCTTCATCGCCTCGGCGATGATGTTGCCGATGGTCGCGTCGCCGTTGGCGGAGACGGTCCCGACCTGCGCGATGGCGTCGCCCTTGACGGGCTTCGCCAGATTCTTAATCTCTTCGACGGCGCGCTCCACGGCCTTGTCGATGCCGCGCTTCAGGGCCATAGGGTTCGCGCCCGCGGCGACGGTCTTCACTCCCTCGCGGAAGATGGCCTGGGCCAGAACGGTCGCGGTCGTCGTGCCGTCGCCGGCCACGTCCGAAGTCTTGGAGGCGACTTCGCGCACCATCTGCGCGCCCATGTTTTCGAGCGCGTCCTTCAGCTCGATCTCTTTCGCCACGGTCACGCCGTCCTTGGTGATGGTCGGGCTGCCGAATTTTTTGTCGATGACGACGTTGCGCCCCTTGGGGCCGAGCGTGATCTTGACGGCGTCGGCGAGCTGGTTGACGCCGCGCAGGATGGCCGCGCGCGACTCCTCGCCATGAATAACTTGCTTTGCCATTTTCTCTTTCCTCTCCTAACTCAATCTGTGTGGTGAACGTGAAAAAAGCGGCCGAGTCTCGCTAGGGACTACTTGCCGCCTTTTTTGCTGCCGCCCGAGCCGGAAGCCGCGCCCGCGCGCTCGATGATGCCGAGAATCTCGTCCTCGCGCATGATGAGCAGCTCCTCGCCGTCGATCTTGATCTCCGAGCCGCTGTACTTGCCGAACAGCACGCGGTCGCCGGCCTTCACGTCCAGCGTCTGGCGCGAGCCGTCGTCACGAATCTTGCCCTCGCCGACGGCGATGACCTCGCCCTCCTGCGGCTTCTCCTTGGCGGTGTCCGGGATGATGATCCCGCCACGCACCTGCTCGCCCTCATCCAGCCGGCGCACGATCACGCGGTCATGCAGGGGTCTAATGTTAGTTGCCATACTGCCTCACTACTCCTTTCAGGATTTACCGGGAAAAATTACGGTGTTTTTCGAAATAATAGAGCTTCTCACCAATCCGTTTTTAGCACTCTTTCACGGTGAGTGCTAAAAATATCTCAGGGCGGGATTCTTGTCAATATCCGGGGGCAGCAGGAATGTGTTGACTTCGGGCGTTTGGAGGGTATATCGTGCCCGCGTTTTGGCTCTATCCTCGCAGAAACGCTCCGGTTGCGCCGCACCGCCCGGCCGGAGTTCCTCAGAAACCCCTGGAGACTCACCAAATGCAGGACAATAGAATCAGCGCGACCCTGTCCGACGCGGACAGGCAGGCCGTCATGGATGCCGTCAACACCATCCGCCAAAAACTTCCTTTTCTGATTGACCTGACGCCGGAGGAGCGCCGCGGGCTGCCCAAAATGGGCGACCGCAGCCGCGTCTTCGTCTCCCAGGCGCTCGAAGTAGCCACGCAAAACCCCAACATTCTTCCGGGCGGCTTCGACGCCGCCGAGATGCGCAAGGACGTTGAGCTACTCTCGGCCCTGGACCCTATCCTGACTGCCTTCAAGCAGTTAAGTGAACTCGTCGAGGACACCTACATGGCCGTCGGCAGCGAAGCCTACACCTCGGCCCTGCTCATCTATCAATTCGCACGCGCCGCCGGTCGCGGCGCGGCCCTGGACGGCGCGCTCGACGGCCTGGCCCAACGCTTCGCCCGCAAAACCGCCAAAACCACCCCCAACCCGGCCACACCTTAGCAGTTCCGAGGCCGGCTCTTGGTACTCAGAACTCGAACATTGAGGCTCGGAGCACGAATTTTCGTGCTCCGAGCCTCAATGTTCGAGAAAGAAGCCCCAACGCCCGAGAAATTTTCTCTAAAGTCCGTGCTCGGAACTCCGAGATTCGAGCAAAAAGCTCGAAAGTTCGAGAAAATAGCCTCAACCTTCGAGTTCCGAGCCCCGACGCCGGACCTCCGAGCACGAACGTCAAGGCTCTTTGCTCGAAACTTCGGCCTCCGAGGCCCGATTCGCATGAAATCAGGATGAAGGCCGCACGAAGGCTGAAAAGCGCGGCATTTAGCGACTACTTAACGTGTCGGACCGCACGGCGCAGCCTATTAATAGTTAGGCTTTCTCCAGGAAAAGGTGCCGGTTTAGTAGTTTATTTATATAAGATGATAATTTAAGCTCTGCCCAGTCCCGCGGCGTCAGTTGCGCAAACTCTTGAGGAGGCCCTGTCATGCTCTCACGCCTATCCCGCCTCTCGGCGGCAATAGCTCCTGCGCTCTTTCTTCTCTGCTCGGGGCTCTGTAGCCAGGCCCGTGCCGACTCCATCACCCTGACCCTCATTAACGGAGGCCCGCGCTTCCTCGGGGGGTTCGTGACCCCGCCCACCACAACCCTCGGCGGACTCACCTTCGAGGGTAGTTCCACTACGTTCACGGCTGCCTCGGGCTCCGCTCCCATCCCCGTCACGTTGGGAACCATCACGCTGTCCAACGCAGTCTATGACTACAGCGGCGACAAACTCGTGATGGCGATCCAATTTGCGTCCCCGTTCATCTCCGACCCCGGTCTGTTCCAGCCCTCGGGGTTACTCAGCGGGAGCATCACTGCGGCGGGCGGCTCCGTCACGTTCGACTTCAGCAGGCCAGGCGACCCGAGCGCCCCTCCCACGTCTTTTCTTTTATTCTCTAACATTCTGATGATCGACGGCAGTTTTGTGCTGGAGATTAATGACGTGACGGTCGCGGCCGGGCAGACCTCGGTGCCTCTAACCGGGACTATCAGGGACTTACAGTTCAGCCCCCGCCCCGTCCCCGAGCCGGCGACCCTCCTTTTGCTCGGCACTGGCCTCGCGGGGCTCTGCGCCCGCGTCAGGCGGGGCCGGGGTCGGCGGGCAGGGCGTTAAACCTCCCGAGGCTGCATCAGGTGGCCCATCCCGTCGAAGCGCCTAACGACTGATTCAATCGGAGTGGAATGAGCGCGGCTTTCATCCACAAGATTGAATACTTGATACAATTGTTCCCGCCCCGTTAATTCGGACGTAAGGCAGCGCACATTTAATCAGAGGGCGCTAATTTGAGCAGCGTTAAATGCCCGCGATGCGGGTTTGTGACGAGGGCCGGAGCGGCTACTTGTAAACGGTGCGGGGCTGCCCTTGATTCGCCCGCGCTTCCGGCGCAAAGCCAGAACAATCGTCCGGCTGATGGCGCGAGCGCCAGGCAGGGTGTCCGCAGGGCGGGGATGAAAAAGATAAAGGCCGGGGCCGTCGTCACCCTCTTATACATCGGCGCGCTCATCGTAATACCCCTCACCGGTCATAAGTTCACCTACAACCCCGTCGCAATTGTTCCGGGAGTGCTGCCGGTCGCGTGGCTCCTGGCGGGGGTTTTAGAGATAGCGACGGGCGTGTCGTTCGAGGGGCTCTCTGAGAAGTGGGACGGATTGGCCGGGTGGCAAAGGGGAGTCATCGGGGTGTCTGTGTTTTTGGCAGGGTTACTCGTCCTCGCCGTCGTCTGCGTGATTATTCTATTCATTCTTGATTGGAGGGAGGGGACGAGCCGCCCGTAATTTTAACCGTCGCCCGGCAACTCATCAAAAGAGATGAAAGATGCTGAAACCATACTCGAAGAATTCGGCCGGCTGGGGACGAGGGTCGCCTTCGACCTGAAGACGGGGCTGCATTACGAGGGCTACCTCATCGAGGTCGAAGACGGACAACTGCTCTTCGGGGAGGGAGGGCCGTTCGCGCCCGAGGAGCCTTATCTCATTCCGGCCGACGCCGTAGACCTGGGCACCCTCTCATATTGGGACGAGTCGCGGCGCTCTTACATGGACGCCTACTGGGATGAGGAGCGAGAGCGCTGGATGGCGAAGCCCGCGAGTGGGGAGGGCGACTGGGAGGTTGTGCCCACGCCGCCGAGTCTGGAAGACGATTGAAGGAGCCTCTATCTGCAATTCGATTTGCCGGGGGCTTGAAGAAAGAATGACGACCGGCGAGACGCGAATGGCGCGGCCCTCAACCGCGAAATGCTCAAAGGGGACCGGGCCTCGCCCCAGGGGAAGTTTAGCGCTTACGGGCGGAGCGTTTGGCCGGGCGCGTGTGCGTGTCCTGTTTGCGGTAGGTGGAGACGCGCTTGGAGAGCGTGTTGCGGTGTATGCCGAGGACGTTGGCGGTGCGCGAGAGGTGCTCCTTGTGTCGGGCCAGGGCCTTCTGTATGTAGAGCTTCTCGAACTCGGCGAGGGCCTCGTCGAGCATGATCTGGCCGTCGAGCATCTCGTCTATCAGGGCTTCGAGGCGGGCGCGCATCTGCATTGGGTTTTCTCCGAAGCGGATTAGAACCAAAGCGGGAAGTTCAATCATCGTTTATTAAACCGGTGTAGCCTTCGTAAAAGCGTGTGCGTACTTCTTGAGAAGTGAACACGCCGAGTAGCTTCGCCCCCTGGGCCAAAAGGGGCGCGGTGCTCGCCTCCTCGACCGAAGTGATGCGGACTGGGAAAGCTGTCAGGGCGAGGTAGAGAATGGAGCAGACGGCCCACCCGCGCAGGAGCCCGAACGCGCCGCCGAGCAGGCGGTCGAACCATTCGAGTCGGACGTGGCGCAGGCCGCCCGCGACCAGCCGCCCCGCGAAAAACCCGCCTGCCAGGGCGACGACGACTATCAAAATAAAGCCGCCCGCGTTGGCCGCCGCGTCCGTTTCGACCAAGCCCACCCCGCGCAGGATAGCGCCCGCGAAGCCGTAGCCGCGCGCGGCGATGACGAGCCCCACAATCAGCGCCGCCACCGTCAGAAGCGAACGCACGATCCCGCGCAAAGCGCCCGCCACGACCGAGGACGCGACGAGCGTCAGCACCACGAAGTCAAAGACAGTCATGAAGGGCGACGGATTTTTGATTTGCGATTTTTGATTTTTGATCGGGAGAGGAGGAAAGATTTTTATTCCCTACCCAACCGCAAATCTAAAATCTAAAATCTAAAATCAAAAATTCCTACAACTCGCTTCCCGCGAGAAGGCGGTAAGCTTCCAGGTAACGCTCTGTGGTGGCCGCGGCGATCTCGGGGGGCAGCGGGGGCGCGGGCGGCTGCTTGTCCCAGTCGAGCGTTTCGAGGTAGTCGCGGACGAACTGCTTGTCGAAAGAGGGCTGCGAGCGGCCGGGCTCGTACTCGTCCGCGGGCCAGAAGCGGGAGGAGTCCGGCGTCAGCGCCTCGTCTATCAGGATAACTTTGCCGTCGCGGTCTCGGCCGAACTCGAACTTCGTGTCGGCGATGATGATGCCGCGCGTGCGCGCGTACTCGCTCGCCTCCTTGTAGAGCCGGAGCGAGATGTCGCGCAGCGCGTCGGTCACCTCACGGCCGACGATCTCGCCCATCTGCGCTTCGCTGATGTTCTCGTCGTGCCCCTCTTCGGCCTTCGTCGCGGGCGTGAAGATGGGCTCGGGCAGTTGCTCCGACTCGCGCAGTCCCTCAGACAGTTTGTGCCCGCAGACCTCGCCCGTGCGCTTGTAGTCCTTCCAGCCGGAGCCCGTGATGTAGCCGCGCACGACGCACTCGACGGGGAAGACTTCCGTGCGGCGGACGAGCATCGAGCGGCCGCGCAGGGCGTCCGCGTGCGCGCGGACGGCTTCGGGCATCTCTTCGACGGCGGTCGCGACCAGATGGTTGGGGACGATGCCGCCGAGGCGCTCGAACCAGAAGCGCGAGAGCTGCGTCAGGACTTCGCCCTTGCGCGCAATCGGCGTCGGCAGGATGCAGTCGAAGGCCGAGATGCGGTCGGTCGCGACGATCAACAGGTGGTCGTCGTCGACGCCGTACACGTCGCGCACCTTGCCGCGGCGGAGAAGTTGTAAGTCGGAGAAAGAGGTTTCGAGTACGGGCGCTGGGCTCGGCATAATGATTCCAGGTTCGATACAAAAGGGATTCAGAAGAGCGTTAGCCGTTGCGGGCGAGTCGAGATAATGCTCGCGCCCCGCGGCTTTTGTCAAGAAAGAAGTAGTCAGTAATCAGTAATCAGTTTTCAGCCAAAGAAAAGCGCCGGAGGCGCGAGAGGAGATTAGCCGGTGGTGCAACCGCCGGAAACGGCCCAATAAACAGATTCGCGTCCCGGAGGGACGCCGGAGCGCGACCACGGCGAGTCTGCTCCGCCGTCCCTCCGGGACTTACTGTCCGCTGATTACTTCCTTTAACCTCCGAATCTGCGCGGCGTGGTTGTGCGCGTGGGCGGCGTAGATTCTGAGCCAGTCTTCGGCGGTGTAGCGGCCGCTCTCGGTGTGCGTGCCCTCGCGCCGCCAGTCTTCGTCGGTCATGCGCGCGAGCAGTTGCGCGGTGGTGGCGCGCGCGCCGCGCAGCGCGTCCAGGGCGGGCGCGAAGTCGCGCTCGTTGTAGTTGAAGCGCGTGGCGTAGTCCTCCTGGTCGTAGCCGAGGATGACGGGGTTGTCTTCGGCGAGGAGCCGGCGGATGCGTATGGCGGAGTTCATCTCGCTGTCGGCGAGGTGCTGGACTATCTCGCAGGCGCTCCACTTGCCGGGCAGCGGGTGGTCTGTCAAACGGTCCGCGGGGAACCCTTCGAGGCTCCTGGCGACTTCGTCGTAGCCTGCCGCGTAGGCCGCAATCAACTCGCGTCTCTCTTCCGGGGTCATGTCGGTTTTCTCCTTTTGAGTCGGGGAACAATGTGCAACAATGCTAGCCATTCAAACGTAAATATCGGGCGGCCAGTTTCAGGAATGACGAGTCCGCCCCGCGCCGTATGAATCCTAAACAAGGGAACCGGTAATAATTGTATTCGGTCTCGCCCTGCGGCCGAGACTCGTATCTGCTTGACGGTTATCTTTACAACTTTGGAGAACGCCATGCCAACCTTACGTCGAACTCGCCTCACCGTCCGCGCCCTCTGTCTGCTGCTCGTCCTGGCGCTCTGTAGTCCGCAGCTCGCCGCGGCCCGGCCCCGGCGGCAACAGCAGCAGCAGCAGGAGCAGCAGAGGATTCCGCCCAGGCAGTACATGCGCGAGCGCACTTACGACACGCGCCACATCAAGCTAGACCTGCGCTTCGACTGGGAGCGCGAGCAGGCGATGGGCACGGCCACGATCACCCTCTCGCCGCTCAACGCGAACACCAGGACCGTGGAGTTCGACGCGGCGCACATGGCCTTCAAGTCGGTCACGCTCTCCTCCGGCGCGCCGCTCAAGTTCGAGCCGGACGCGGAGCGCGAGAAGCTGCGCGTCACGCTCGACCGCGCCTACCAGCCGGCGGACGTTGTGACCGTCGTCATCGCCTACAACACGAACGGCGTCACGCAGGGAGGAGGCGGCCAGCCCGGCTTCGGGCGGGGGCTGACCTTCATCAAGCCCAGGCCCGACGACCCCAGGCGGCCCAAACAAATCTGGTCACAAGGGGAGACAGAATACAATCACTTCTGGTTCCCCTGCTTCGACCACCCGAACGACTTCGCGACCTCGGAGATGATCGCCACCGTCGAGAAGCCCCTGATGGTCATCTCCAACGGCAAGCTGCTTGAGACGAAGAACAACGCGGACGGGACGCGCACCTTCCACTGGAAGATGGAGCAGCCGCACGCGAGTTATTTGACCTCAATCGTCGTCGGCGAGTACGCGGCCGTAGAGGACAGCTACGCGGGAATCCCGATTTACACCTACGTCTACCCGAACGAAGTCGAGGAGGGCAAAGTCACGGCCGCGCGCCTGCCCGAGATGGTCAAGTTCTTCTCGGAGAAGACGGGCGTGAAATACCCTTACGTCAAATACGCGCAGACGATGACGCGCGACTTCGGCGGCGGGATGGAGAACATCACGGCCACGACGCAGACGGACCAGATGATTCACGACCGCCGCACCACGCTCGACCGCGACTGGGACGGCTTGCAGGCGCACGAACTGGCACACCAGTGGTTCGGCAACTACGTCACCTGCCGCACCTGGGCCGACCTCTGGCTCAACGAGAGCTTCGCCACCTACTTCCAGGCGATGTGGGACGAGCACCGCCTCGGCCGCGACGCCTTCCTCTACCTGGACGTGAAGGGAAACCAGGACGCCTACATGGGGACCTGGCGGCAGGGCTACCGCCGCCCCATCGTGACCAACAACTACCCGCACAAGGACAGCGTCTTCGACAACTACGCCTACCCGCGCGGCGGCGCAGTCCTGCACATGCTCCGCAGGGCGCTCGGCGAGGAGGACTGGTGGCGCTCGATTAATCACTACCTGACGAAGTACGCGCACCAGCCCGTTCAGACCGAGCAGTTCCGCATCGCCATAGAGGAGGCGACCGGCAAGCCCATGGACTGGTTCTTCGAGCAGTGGCTTTACAAAATGGGCCACCCGGTCTTCAGGGTGACGCGGAGCTATGACGCGCAGGCGAAGCAGCTCACGCTCAAGGTGCGCCAGGAGCAGAAACCGGACCCGAACACAGACTACCCGCAGGCCGCCTTCTTCCGCGCGCCGCTCGAAATAGAGATCGAGGCCGGGGGCAAGCGGCGCGTCGAGACCGTCTGGGTCGAGCCCAAAGAGGAGCAGACCTTCACCTTCGCCGTCGACGCCGAGCCGCAACTCGTACACTTCGACTACGGCAGCACGGTCATCAAGGAAGTCACGTTCGAGAAGCCGACGGACGAGTTGGCTTACCAGTTGACGCGGGACGAAGACGTGACGGGCCGCGTCTGGGCGCTCAACCAGTTGACGAGCCGCCTGAACGCGAAGGAGACCTCGGACGCAGACAAGCAGAAGATCGTGACGGCGCTCGCCGCGGCGGTGGGCGGCGAAAAATTCTGGGGCGTGCGCTCCGAGTTGGCGACGGCGCTCGGCGGGCAGCACGGGGCCGAGGCGCGCAACGCCCTGCTCGCCGCGACGAAAGACCCGGAGGCGCGCGTGCGCGCGAGCGCCACGAGCGCCCTGGCGAAGAGCAAGGACGGGCAGCTCGCGAGCGTCTACCTCCCGCTCCTGAACGACCAGAGCTACGGCACCATACGCGCCGCCGCGCTCGCGCTCGGCGAGACCAAGTCGCCTCAGGCTTACGACGCGCTCGTGAAGCTGGTTGACGCGCCGTCGTGGCGCGACCAGGTGCGCGCGAGCGCGCTCTCGGGGCTGGCGAATCTGGGCGACAAGCGGGCGATTGAGGCGGGGATGCGCTACGCGGCGGAGGGCAACGACCCGCAGGTGCGTGGGGCGGCCATCACGCTGCTGGCGGCCGTGGGCCGCGACGACCCGCGCACCTTCCCGCTCGTTTCCAGGGCGTTACTCTGGAGCGCGGACACGCTCAACTTCCCAGTAGGCAACGCCGCCGGCGAGGCGCTGGTCAAGCTCGGCGACCCGCGCGGCGTGGAGGTCATCGAACAGGCCATCAAAAAGGTCAACAGCCCACAGATTCAGGGTTTTATCAGGCAATTCCAGCAGCGCCTGCAACAAGCGCTGAAGCCGGAAGCGAAAAGCAGTGGGCAGTAGGCGGTGGGCAGCAGGCAGTTAAGACCAAAAACAAGAGGGCGGCCGAGTGTGACCAGCGCGGCCGCCTTCTTGTCTTTCTTTTTACTGCCCACCGCCCACTGCCTGCTGCGAACTTATTGCTTGAGTTTAGACGCGTTTACCTGCTATAGTCACAAGGTCTGAGGCGCGCCACGCCACCGGCGACCTCCGCTCCAGCGTCCAGAATTGCCATTCTTTGACGAAATCACCGATGCCGACAACTGCCGACAAAGGGAGACCAGAGAACAGGGAAGATAATGTTGCGCCCGCCGCGAGCGAGCGCAAGCCGACCCTGCTGGTCGTCGAGGATGACGAGAACATCTCGACCGCCATCGTCGAGTATTTTTCGCGTGCGGGCTACAGCGTCAAGACGGCCTCCGACGGCCTGGCCGGCGTGCAGACCGCCTTGCAGGATCACCCGGACGCGGTCGTCCTTGACCTGATGCTGCCGAAGATGGACGGGCTCGCCGTCTGCCGCGAGCTGCGGGAGAAGGTTCCTTACATCCCCATCCTGATGCTCACGGCCAAGGACGACGTGGTTGACAAAGTGTTGGGTCTCGAAATGGGCGCGGACGATTACATCACCAAGCCCTTCTCTTTGCGCGAGCTTGAGGCCCGCATCAAATCCGTCCTGCGCCGCGTGCGCACGGGCGGCGGCAAGGACGGCGCGAGCGAGGAAGCGCCGATCACGCGCGGGAAGCTGCGCATCGACCCGACCAAGCGCGAGGTGATGGTCGGCGAGCGGCAGGTGGAGTTGACGCCGAAGGAGTTCGACCTCCTCAGGCTCTTCGCCTCCAACCCCGGCCGCGTCTTTCCCAGAAAGTACCTCCTGGAAAAAATCTGGGACTACTCCTACGAAGGCTACGACCGGACGATTGACTCGCACATCAACCGCCTGCGTGCCAAGATCGAAGACAACCCGGAGAACCCGCAGATGGTCTTGACCGTCTGGGGCATAGGCTACAAGTTCTGCGACGAGTAGCCGACGGGCCTTGAGAGCAAGGAAGGGTCACCCTCCTCATCGCGTGGACGCGCCGCCCGAACAAAGGGGCGCTCCCGCTGACACCAAAGGTTAATCACACCGACGCGGGCCGGCACGCGCCAAACATTCCCAGGCGCGCCCCGCTTCCCCTTCGCGGGCAATCAAACTTGCCTGTCCCTGAAAGTATGACCATGAAGAAAGCTTTGTCCGCTAACAACCCGAAGAACGGCGCGAATGAGCCCCGCGGCCTGAGACTGTCCGCGCGCGGGCGTCGCGTCGCGCGCACGCTCTCGCTCCTGCTCCTGCTCGCAACTGTGGCGCTCGTGCCTACTCTTTCGCCGTTCGCGCAGAAGAGGAAGGACGCGCCCTACACGGTCACGGGCGTCACTGCGAGCCAGTCGGGCGGGACGACCGTCGTGTCCGTTTCGGCCGACGCGCCGCTGACGCGCACGCAGACGTGGCAGGACGAAGAGGGCTTTCACATGAGCCTGCCGGGCGCGAGCCCCGGCGCGCTCAAGGGGCTGCCGAAGGGCGTGACCGTGCGCAACCTGGGCAAGACGCTCGAAGTCGTCGTGGCCGTCAAGCAGGGCGCGGGCGTCACGGTCGACCCGCAGTCGAACAGGCTCAACCTGGTCATACGCGGCGGCCTCGACACGACCAAAGGCGAGGCGCAACTCGCCGCCCCGACCCAGAGTTCTGCGCGCGCCGAGGAGGCTTCGACTGATTACGAGCCTCCGGTGCGCGACCGCCGCCCCCTGGCCGAAGCCCCGCCGGTTCATTCCTACCCGCCGCAGGGTCAGCCGAGTTACGGACAGCCGCCCGCGCAAATGGGCCAGACGGCCAACGGCTACCCGAACGGCGCGGCCCTGCCGGCGGCCTCCCCGCTCGCGTCGCCGCTGCCGGAGGCTTCGCCCTCGGCCACGTCCGCGCAACTGGTGCCGCCCACGGACCCAGGGATCGTCCCCGCGGGTTCGCAGCCCGTGGCGCAGGAGAGCGCGGCCCCCGCGACGATTTCGGTCACGAACGAGCAGTCGGACGGGTTCTTGTCCTACATCTTCTCGCTGCCGGGCGTCATCATCCTGCTCCTCATCGGCGGCGTCGCGCTCGTGCTCGCGCGCAGGCACCAGAACCGCGAGGACGTGGACGAGGAGAAGGAAGAGAAGAATGAAGAGGTGGCAGTCGAGCGCGCCGCCTCCGACGAACTGGCCGTCATTGACGAGCGGCCGAAGAAGGAGCGGCGCAGGCGTTCGCGCCGGCAGAGCGACCATGCCCTCGCCAGGACGGGCGACTCCGCCAGGCAGGATTCCGAGCCGCGTTCGGAAGAGGCTTTGGAGAGGCGGCCCGCGGGTGCCCCGGTCGCGCCCGCGCTCTACGGCGCTTACCGCGTCGATCAGGAAGTCGGCAAGCTCGTTCTGGGCCAGGCTCACCGCCTCGACGTGCTCTCGTCGCGCGCCCCCGACGACCGCCGCGCGCTTGAGACCTCTCTGATTAAGGCGATGACCTCGCCCGAGTCGGGCGAGGACGGCCGCCGCCGCGCGCGCCAGGCGCTCGAAGAGTACGGCTTCGTCGCGCGGCAGTGCGCCTCCCTGCTGCTGTCGCACAACGCCTACGACCGCGCGTCGAGCGCCCGCGTGCTCGGCGAGATCGGCGCGCAGTCGTCGCTGCCGTTCCTCCTGGAAGCCCTCTACGACACCGAAACCATAGTGCGCACGGAGGCCGTGACGAGCCTCGGCGCTTTGAAGATGCCCTCGGCCATCGGCGCGCTCCTCGACATGGCGCGGCGTCACCCCGACATGCCCACGTCGCTCGTCAGCAAGGCGCTCAGCGCCTGCACCATAGAGTGCCTGGACTTCCTGGACGCCTCCTTCCCGAACGTCCCGCTCCTGGACGTGGGCGACCTGGACGACTTCGCGGCCTCTGGCGAGATCACGCACCTGGACGCGGTCGGGGCTGTCGAGGCCCTGCCGGAGTGGTTCGAGGACGAGGAGTTGTCGGAGACGCTGGGCCGTCTGGGCGAGGCGGACGTGGAAGCGCGCGCCGCGGCCGCGCGTCGTCTCGCGCAATTTCCTGTGCAGCGCTCCGTCGAGGCTTTGACCGCGATGGCGGCGAACGACCCGGAGTCGGTGGTCCGCTCGGCGGCCGTGACGAGCCTGGGCGAAATCGAGCACGAGTCTGTCTTCGCGCCGGTCGTGATGGCCTTCGGGGACGAGGCGCGCGAGGTGCGCGCCGCGGCCGCGCGCTCGCTCTCGCGCATGAGCTTCGACCGCGCCGAAGGTTACGTGCGGTTGATAGAGAGCGCGGACGGCGAGACGCTGCGCCGCGTGGCCGTGTCCTGCATCAAGGCGGGCATGGTGGCCCAGGCGATTGACCGCATGATCAGCGAGGACCGCCGCCTCGCCTACGAGGCGTTCTCGCTGCTCTCGCTGCTGGCGAAGGCGGGCGAGATAGAGCCCATGCTGACGGCCATCGCGGAGCACGGCGAAGTCAACGTGCGCCTCGCGCTGATTCGCCTGCTCGGCACGACCGGCCAGCCCGAGGTCGCCACGGAGCTTCGCCACCTCGCGGTGCGCGACGGGATGCCCGAGAAAGTGCGCTCCGCACTGATGGAGGTGCTCTACAAGATGGATCAGGCGCTGCCGGTGTGAAACTGTAATCAGTAATCAGTAGTCAGTTAAAAGAAAAACGCTTTCGTTTTTAGCTGATTGCTGATTACTGATTGCTGAATTCTCTGGACTAAGGCGCTTCGGCGTAGCATAATGCGGCCCGGTAAATCCCGCTCTTTTTGATTGGAAATCTGCCGATGTACACGATGCCCCTCTTACCCCTCCTGACTAAAAAACTGAGTATTCCCGCCCTCGCGGTCCTCGTGCTCGTCCTTCTGTCGTGCGCGGGCGACGCGAGCGCGCAACGTCGCAGACGGCCGGCGACGACGCAGCCGCAGACCACCGCCAACGCGAACACTCAGGCGACACAGCAGAAGAAGAACATCACGCCGCTCCGAACCGGCGAGACGGCCGAGGGCTCGCGCATCACGATCACCTCCGACGCGCCGCTCAACGACTACTCCGCCTACCGCAGCGGCGACCGCTACTACGTCGTCATCCCGGACGCTAACGCCCCGCGCGCCGCCGGCGGCTTACGCGGGCGCGGCTTTGAAGACGTGCAGGTCTCGCGGCGCGGCAACGACGCGGTCCTCTCTTTCAAACTCCAGCCGGGGACGAACGCGCGCGTCCAGCAAAGGTTCAACCAGCTCAACGTTGAGTTGACAGCGCCGGGCGGAGGGCGCACCCCTGCGGCCACACCGACCCCCGCGACGGCGAAGGCCACGCCGAGCCCCACGCCGCAGGCCGCCCCGACGCCGCAAACCGCGGCCGCGGGGAACGCGAACACGGGCGGCGCGCAAACTGGCACACAGCAGACGACCAACTCGGCCGCGGTCACTGGCCCAACTCCTCCGACCGTCGTCTACACGCCCACGCCGGAAGTGTCCGCGTCGCCGTCCGTCAGCCCGGAAGCCAGCCCCGCGGCGACGCCGCCCGCCGAGCAGATCGCGCAGGCTCAGCCGCCCGCGCTGACCACAGAGCCGTCCACGACCACAGCGCCCGCCGCGGCGAGCCCCGCGACGCTCGGCACGGTGCTCAGGCAGAACTGGCTCATCATCCTGATCGCCGCGGCCGTGCTGCTGAGCCTGGTGCTCATCGTCGCCGCGCGCTCGCGCGCGCAACGCGGCGGGACCGCCGCGGCCGCCGCGCCCGAGAAGCGCAGGCCCAGTTGGAAAGAGCGCCGGGGCGCGAAGCAGGCTACGGCCGAGCTTCCCGAGGCCGAGGCGACGCCCGTGGTCTCCGTCGCGGACTCTCTGTATCACGATTCGAAAGCGCCGAAGGCCAAGCCGCTCGCGGCCGCCACGAAGACCGTCGCCGTCGGCAGCGCGGCCGAGGCCGTCAAAGAGGAAGAGAAACTCGCCCCCGCGGCCGAAGCTGCTTCGGCTGTTGATGTCGAGCACGCCGATGCGGAAGTTCAGAACTTGCTCGCGGGCGAAAGCTACGACGACGAGGTCATAGGCTCGACCGACCAGGGCACGCGCCAGTTGGTCGCCGCGGGGCTCCTCGCGGCTTTGGCTTCGCGCAACGCAGAGCAGCGCACGCGCGCACGCGCGGCCTTCATCAAGCACGATTACCTGATCGAGACGACGCGCGCCCTGCGCACGGCCGACGCCCCCGCGGAACGCGTCACCGCCGCACGCTCGCTCGGTTACGTGCAGGACAAGTCCGTCACGCCGCACCTGGTCGCCGCTCTCGACGACGACTCGCCGGAGGTGCGCCGCGCGGCCGTCGAGTCGCTGGCCGAACTCAAAGACCCGGAGGCAATCGAACCGCTACGCCAACTGCTCAAGCGCGAGCGCGACCGCAAAGTCCCCGGCACCTTGATCGAGCGCGCCATAGAGTCCAGCGCCGCGGTTGAAGAGCCGCCCGTCGTTGCGGAGGCCGAAGTCCCCGCTGCCGCGGAGGCCGTAACGGTCGAAGAGGCCGTGACGGTCGAAGAAGAGACGCCGACGCTCGAAGTCGAAACCCCCACTCTCGAAGCCGAAGCGCCCGCGGCCGAGACAGAAGAGCCTGCAGTCGAAACCGAACGCCCGCCCGCGGCGCTCTACGACGTTTCCGCGACCGAGGTCGCGCCGGAGATAGTCGCCGCCGCAGCGCCCGTCGCCGAAGAGGTTGACGAAGAGGCCGCGCGCAGGGAAGCAGAGGAAGAAGCCGCCCGCCTGCGCGCCGAAGAGGAAGAGCGTGCGCGCGCGGAGGAAGAAGAGCGCGCCCGCGCCGAAGAAGAAGAAGAGCGTCTGCGAGCGGAGGCCGAGGCCCAGCGCAAAGCCGAAGAGGAACGTCTGGCCGCCGAAGCCGAGGCGCAGCGACAAGCCGAGGAAGAGGAACGCCGCCGGGCAGAAGAGGAAGCCGCGCGCCTTCGTGCCGAAGAGGAAGAAAGACTCCGCGCCGAGGAAGAAGCGAGACTTCGCGCCGAAGAAGAGGCCAGGCTCCGCGCGGAGGAAGAGGCCAGACGCGCCGCAGAAGAAGAAGCGCGGCTTGCCGCTGAAGAAGAGGCGCGCGTTGCCGCCGAAGCCGAGGCCCGGCGCAAGGCCGAAGAGGAGGCCGAGCGTCTCCGCCTCGAAGAAGAGGCGCGACTGAAGGCGTTGGAAGAAGAGAGACAGCGCGCCGCCGAGGAGGCTCGCCGCGCCGAAGAGGCAGCGCGGCTGAAGGCTGAGGAAGAGGCCGCCCGCCTGCGTGCCGAAGAAGAGGCCAGGCAGCGCGCGGAGGAAGAAGCGCGTCTCGCCGCCGAAGAGGATGCACGCCGTCAGGCCGAAGAAGAAGCCCGGCGGAAAGCTGAAGAGGAAGAGGCCCGCCTGCGCGCAGAGGAGCAGGCGCGGCTGAAGGCCGAGGAAGAAGCACGACTGGCCGCCGAAGCTGAAGCTAAGCGCAAGGCCGAGGAAGAGGAAGCGCGCCTGCGGGCAGAGGAAGAAGCGAGGCTCCGCGCTGAGGAAGAAGCGCGCCTACGTGCGGAAGAGGAGGCGCGTCGGGCAGAGGAAGATCGCCTTCGCCTGGAAGAAGAGGAGCGCCAGCGCGCCGCCGCCGAGGCCGCACGCATTCGTGCGGAAGAAGAGGCCGCTCGCCTGCGTGCCGAAGAGGAAGCACGTCTCGCTGCTGAAGAAGCCAGACGCGCCGAAGAGGAAGCGGCGCGGCTTCGTGCGGAAGAAGAGCGCCGCCAGGCAGAGGAAGAGCGGCTTCGGGCCGAAGAGGCGCGTCTTCGCGCGGAGGAAGAAGCTAGAGAGCGCGCCGCCGAGGAGGCCAGGCTCCAAGCTGAAGAAGAGGCCAGACGAGCCGCCGAGGAAGAAGCGCGGCTCGCGGCCGAAGAGGAAGCGCGCCGCGTCGAAGAGGAAGAGGCCGCCAGGCTTCAGGCCGAAGAAGAGGCTCGGCGTCTCGCCGCCGAAGAGGCCGCGGCGGCTCTCAACGCGGAGGCCGTCCAGCCCGTCGACGTGGAGTACGAGGAGGAGGCTGCGCCTGCGGCCGAGTGGGTTGACGTTGACGTGCGCGAGAGCCTGACCTCGCCCGAGGAAGAGGTTCAGGTCGAGCCCGTCCTCGCGGGCGTGGACGCGGGCGTGCAAGATTCCAGACAGCTTGAGCTGAGCGATGTCGCCGTCGAAGAGCACACGCCCATCAGCAAAGAGATTGACCGCGCCGTCACGGAGAAGGGCATCGCGGAGTTCGACGAGTTCTCGTCCGTGCCCGGCGCGATCCTGCGCCGCCTCAGTTCCGAAGAGGCCGCGGACCGCGCGGCCGCCGTCTCGGACCTGGCGCGCGTCGGCGGCGACGACTCGTTCCGCGAGATCAACGCGGCGTTTGACGACCCCTCGGTCGAAGTCCGAAACGCGGCCGCCCGCTCGCTCTTCAACTTCAACTCCGACCGCGCCGCGACCTTCACGCGGGCACTTCGCGAGTCGCCGCCCGAGCGCCGCCGCAAGATAGGTGCGGCGCTGGCTTCGTCCGGCCTCGCCAGCGAAGCCATCGGCCAACTGATGGGCGAGAGCCGCGAGCGGACCTACGACGCCTTCTCGCTGCTCTTCCTGATGTCTAAGGCGGGCGAAGTCCAACCCTTGATGCGCGCCATCGAGGAGCACCCGAACAACGAGGTGCGCCTGGCGGTCGTCAAGCTGCTCGCACTGAGCGGCCAGCAGGAAATCCTCCCCGCCTTCCGCCGCCTGGCGGTCCGCGGCTCGCTCCCCACGGAAGTCCGCTCGGCCGTCATGGAAGCGATTTACCAGATCAGCAGCCAGTCGCCGACCGCTGCGTAAAAGCTTGGGCCACTAGGTAAGAGCGCTTTTCAAAACCCGTTCTTTGCGACTATGCGCCTTTGCGTGGAAATATTTCCACGCAAAGGCGCATAGTCTATTAGAGCTGACTCAATCAGCCGTCGAGTTTTGAATCGTCCCGGGCAAGAACACTCGGAACGGTGGAAGTATGACTGAAGCGGGCGCGGCGATTTGTCTTCATCTTCAACCTTTCCTGCGGAAGCTCGCTGAGCAAGGCTCAACCGTCACCCGCGTGGACGGGGCCGCCTGGTCGAACTGCGCCCTCAACGTCGTCCTCGACAAGGGGCCGACTCTCGCGCGGGCCAAAAAATCTTTCGACCTCCCCGCCGGCCTCAAACTCTGGCACAATACGGATACACACTACGACCTCGAAAACGGCCTCGCCTGCGAGACCTGCAAGCACAGCCTCTCCTGGCCCAGGCACGAGAGCGAACTCGCCGCGCCGTAGCCACCCGGCCGCCGCGGGCGAGACCGCGGCGCGGCCCTTACTGAAAGGAGACTCCTCATGACACTGAACGACCCCTCCAAGAGAAGCCAAACTGCCCCGCCCCCCAGCACGGCGTGGGAGGAAAAACTCGAGCCCGGCGAGGAGACGCTGTTCGATGATTTCGTCAGGCGCGTGATTCTGAAAAGGCAGAAGGATGTCGCGCGGGAGGGCGGCGGGGAACTGCTGCGCGGGTTCCACGCCAAGCCCCACGCCGGCCTCGCGGCCGAGTTCGAAGTCCTGCCCGACTTGCCCGGGCATGCGCGCCACGGCGTCTTCCGCGAGCCGAAGGTCTTCCCGGCCGTGGTCCGGTTCTCCAACGGCAGGCCGGACCCAGGCCCGGACGTGCGCCCCGAGCCGCGCGGCATCGCCATCAAGCTGTTCGGAGTCCCAGGCGACAAGCTGCTGGAGGCCGACCGAAACGCCGTCACTCAGGACTTCCTGGCGACGAGCCACTCCGTGACCTCCACGGTCCGCGACATGAAGCAGTTCATAGCCTTTATCGAGTCGGAGAAGGACGGCCGGGTGTCATTCTTCGGTCTCGCCCGCAAGGTCGGAATCAAAGAGGCGCTCCGCATCCTCTTGACTCTCCTCTTCACCGTCCGCCTCAGCAAGGTGCGAAGCATGGCGACGGAGCACTACGGCGGCACGGCCCCGATCAAACTCGGGCCTTACGCCGTCAAGTTCACCGTGCGACCGGCGGAGGAGACTGAGCCGGCGGGCGACCTCGACACGAAGGACCCTGACTTCCTGCGCGAAGAGTTGGCCGGCCGGCTGCGCAAGGGGGACCTGATGTTCGACTTCGTGGTGCAGTTCTACGTGGACGAGACGCGCACCCCGATTGAGGACACCTCCGTCCGGTGGAAGGGCAGTCGCGCGCCGTTCGTGAAACTCGCGCGGTTGCGCATCCCGAGCTGCGACCTCGACAAAGAGCCCGCGAAGGCTACGAGCGATAAGGTTAACCGACTGTCGTTCACCCCCTGGCACACGACCGAAGACCACCGCCCGCTGGGCAACGTGATGCGCGCCCGGAAGATCGCCTACCGCGCGAGCGCAGACCTGCGCGGGCACTGCCCCGAGCCGACCGGCCTGCCCCTTTGAACAACGGCCGGCCGCCGGGACCCGGCACGAAAACGCCCGCGCGCGGGAAAGCGGGCACGAGTGACAAGTGGCGGGTGAAAAGTTAGAATCTAGGCTCCAACTTTTCATCGGCCACTTGCTCATTATGGGATTCAATTTACGTTCAGAGTACACGCCGCAGGGGGACCAGCAGCAGGCGATTGACGCGCTCGTGAGGGGGCTCGACGAGGGCGTCAAGGATCAGGTGCTGCTGGGCATCACAGGGTCCGGGAAGACTTTCTCGGTGGCCTCGGTCATACAGCGGACGCAGCGGCCGACGCTGGTTCTGGCACACAATAAGACTCTCGCGGCGCAGCTTTATCAGGAGTTCAAGACGTTCTTCCCCGAAAACTCGGTCGAGTATTTCGTCTCCTATTACGACTACTACCAGCCGGAGGCTTACGTGCCGGCGTCGGACACGTACATCGAGAAAGAGGCGACGATTAACGACGAGATTGACCGGCTCCGCATGTCCGCGACGCGGGCTCTCTTCGAGCGGCGCGACGTGGTCGTGGTCGCGTCCGTCTCCTGCATCTACGGCCTCGGCGACCCGGACGCGTACTACGGGATGCTGCTGTTCGTCGAGCCGGGGATGAAGATGGCGCGCGAGGCGCTGCTTCAAAAGCTGGTCGAGTTGCAGTACGAGCGCTCCGACATAGAGTTCGACCGCGGAAGTTTCCGCGTGCGCGGCGACGTGGTGGAGATTTACCCCAGCTACCAGGACCAGGCTTACCGCATAGAACTCTGGGGCGACGAGATTGACTCCGTCTCGACCATAGACCCGCTGCTCGGCGAAGTCCTGCACAAGCACACGCAGCGCCTGCCCATCTACCCGAAGTCCCACTACGTGATGTCCAAGCCGACCATCAAGCGCGCGATTAAGACCATACGCGAGGAGCTGGACTGGTGGGAGCCGAAGCTCATACAGGAGGGCAAGCTCGTCGAGGCGCAGCGCCTGCACCAGCGCACTATGTACGACCTTGAGATGATCAAGGAGATGGGTTTCTGCCGCGGCATCGAGAACTACTCGCGCCACCTGACGGGGAAAGCTCCGGGCCAGCCGCCGCCGACGCTCCTGGACTACCTGCCGCGCGACACCATCATGGTGATTGACGAGTCGCACCAGACCGTCCCGCAAATCGGCGGCATGTTCAAGGGTGACCAGTCCCGCAAGCGCACGCTCGTGGAGTACGGCTTCCGGCTGCCTTCGGCGATGGACAACCGCCCATTAAACTTCGAAGAGTTCGAGACGCGCATCGGACAGACCATCTACGTCTCGGCCACGCCCGGTCCGTACGAGTTGACGAAGTCGGCAGGCGAAGTCGTGGAACAGATCATCCGCCCGACGGGTCTGATGGACCCCGAAGTCGAGGTGCGCCCCGTCAAGGGGCAGATCGACGACCTCCTGGAAGAGTGCCGCGTGCGCGCCGAGCGCAACGAGCGCGTGCTCGTGACGACGCTGACGAAGAAGATGGCCGAAGACCTGACGGAGTACTTCGCGGAGGTCGGCGTGAAAGTGCGCTACCTGCACTCGGACATCGAGACGCTCGAACGCATCAAAATCCTGCGCGATCTCCGCCGCGGCGAGTTCGACGTTTTAGTCGGCATCAACCTCCTGCGCGAAGGGCTCGATTTGCCCGAAGTCTCGCTCGTCGCCATCCTCGACGCGGACAAGGAAGGGTTCCTGCGCTCGGACCGCTCGCTGATTCAGACCATCGGGCGCGCGGCCCGCAACGCGGCGGGCAAGGCGATTCTCTACGCGGACAAGATCACAGACTCCATGCGCCGCGCGATTGACGAGACGACGCGCCGCCGCACGATTCAGGAGGCGTACAACCAGGAGCACGGCATCACGCCGAAGACCATCATCAAGCCGGTCGAGGCCACGCTGGTGACGGCCTACGAGGCGGACTACTTCAAAGTCCCGCTCAACCTGGACGAGTACGAGGAGTACACGCGCGAGAACATCGACGCGACCATCCTGCGCATGGAGGCCGAGATGCGCGAGGCCGCCAGGCGCTTCGAGTTCGAGCGCGCCGCCGAGTTGCGCGACCGCATCAAGTACCTGCGCGAGCGCGAACTGCAAATGACTTAATTCTTATCAGGGCCGTTGCATCATTCATACGCTGTCATTCTAAAACACAAAGGAGGGGCGGTATGAAGACGGGTGCTGACAGGGCGAAGTTTTGTTGCCTGCTCCTGATGGCGCTGGCGCTGGCCGCGTGCAAGCAGGGCGCGAACAACGGCAACGCTTCGACGGGAGGGGCCGCGGGCGGCGAGGTCAACGCGGAGCTGTGCCGGAAATACGATTCGTGCGGCTGCGAGTCGTACGAGGACTGCATGAAGAACGCGGCGCGGGCGGCGGACCTGGATAAGCCGGGCGTCCGCGAGTGCATGCTGAAGTCTAGCTGCGAGAGCCTGTGCCTGGGTTTCCCGGACGGCTGCTTTAAAGAGGGCGGCGGCGGCGGGCAGCAGCCGGGCGCGGGCGGCGCAGGGGGCGGGCAACAGCGCTCCAACTGCACGGCGATTCGCTGCAGCAAGAATTCGGACTGCCCGTCCGACTGCTACGGCGGCTGCGACGGCGTCATCTGCTACTCGTTCTGAAGACAAAGCCGCGAAGAAGTTGAGCCTCTTCCCGATGCTTATCAAGACGAGCGCCGACGAGATTCAGTCTTACCTGGCGGACTCCAGCAACATGCGCGGCGGCCACGCGGCGCGCGTCGTCTTCCCCGAAAGCGCGTCTGAGGTCGCGTCGGTTTTGGCCCAGGCGACGCGCGAGAGGGTTCCCGTGACGGTCGCGGGAGCCGGCACGGGAATCGTCGGCGGGCGCGTGCCGTTCGGCGGAATCGTGCTGGCGACTGACCGTCTGAATCGAATCAAAGAGATCACGCGCGAAGGGGGCGTCGGGCGCGGGGTCGCTGGCGCGGGCGTCGTGCTCGCGGATTTCCAGCGCGCGGTTGCCGAACGCGGCCTGGTCTACCCGCCGGACCCGACGGAGTGGAGCTGCTTTCTGGGCGGGACGGTCGCGACCAACGCGTCGGGCGCGCGCACCTTCAAGTACGGGCCGACGCGGAGCTTCGTACGCCGCCTCGAAGTCGCACTGCCGGCGGGCGACCTCGTTGATTTGGAGCGGGGGCGCTTTCGCGCAGACCAAAACGGCGTCCTGCGAATACCGCTCCCCGGCGGCAAAAACATCGAGGCGCATTTACCTTCTTACACCATGCCGCAGACGCGCAAGCACGCGTCCGCCTACTACGTAGCACGAGGGGCGGACGCCGTCGACCTCTTCATAGGGAGCGAAGGCACGCTCGGCGTCGTCACCGAAGTCGAAGTGACACTTCTGCCGCGGCCCGAGGGCGTGCTGAGCGGCGTCGTCTTCTTCGAGACGGAGGAAGACCTGTTGGCCTTCGTCGCGGAGGCGCGCGCCCTGTCGTACGCCACGCGCGGGGAGAGCAGGGCGGGCGGCCTGGACGCGCTCAGCCTGGAATTCTTCGACCGAGAATCGCTGGCCTTCTTGCGCGGGCGTTACAAGCGTGTGCCAATTACGGCCGCGGGCGCTGTCTTCTTCGAGCAGGAGACGAGCGAGGGGACGGAGGAGAAGTTATTCTCCGCGTGGCTCGCGCTGCTCGAACGCCACCGCGCGCTCCAGGAAGATTCGTGGTTCGCCTTGAACGAGCACGATCGGCGCGAGATGCGCGAGTTTCGTCATCAGCTACCCGTGCTCGTCAACGAGTGGCTGGTGCGCCACAACCAGCGCAAGGTCTCGACCGACATGGCCGTGCCGGACGCGTCGTTCGCGGCCATGCTCAGGTTTTACCAGGACAGCTTGCGCGAGAGCCGCTTGCAGTACGTCATCTTCGGCCACATAGGCGACAGCCACGTGCACGTCAACATCCTGCCGCGAGACGACGCGGAGGCGGAGCGCGCGCGCGCCGTTTACACGGAGTTCGTGCGCCGCGCGGTCTCGCTCGGTGGCACAATTTCGGCGGAGCACGGCATAGGCAAATTGAAACGCGACTACCTGCGCTTCCTGTACGGCGAGGAGCACCTGCGCGAGATGGCCGCGCTCAAGCGCGCCTTCGACCCGGCCTGCGTCCTCGGCCGCGGGAACATCTTCGCTGAGGAGTATCTGGCATGAGGGCCCGCGCGCTGCTCCTGCTCTGGCTCTTGCTGGCGGCCGCCGGGAACACGGCGTCGGCCCAGCAGCCGGCCCCCGGCGCAGAGGGGAAGCGGAAGGCCGTCAGCTACACCTTCGTCAGCCCGAACACGCGCGAGGGGCTGACGCTCGCGGAGGCCCTGCGGCTGCTCGACTCGCGCGAAGAGTTTCTGCTGATAAGTAACATTCGCGGCCTCGCGCGCTGTCTGCGGTTGAGGCCGCTGGCCGTGAGGCGGACAATCGGGAGTTGGGCGGACGGCGCGGAGCACGCGGCGCTCTTCCGCCTTCGCGCGGACGAGCCGACGCTGCGCTACGCGGACGCGCGGCTCGGTAAATTGGCACAGCAGAAAGCGGTCCTCTACTTCAGGCGGGACGAGCGCGGCGCCGACAGGATGTACGTGCTGCGCCTGCGCCGGGGCAAGCGCAGCCTGGCCTCCGTCTCCAAAACGCTGGACGCGAGCGGCGTGGCCTTCCGCACGCTCGCCCCCGCGGCGCGCGGGCGTCTGTTGATTTACGTGGTCGACCTGGACGACGCGTTGCGCCGTCAAGTCGTCCGCGCGGCCCGCCTGCTCCGCGCCGCCGTGAGCGCCGTCAAGGGCGAGGGCGAGTTCTTAGGCGACGACGCCGACCGGGAAAAAGCCCAACAGGTCTTCGCCGCGGAAATCAAAAATTACGAGGACGAAAACCCGGACGCCGCCCGCAGGTGTTCGCGGCAGTAAAAACCCGCCTCAAAGCCAAACTTATTTCTTTGCGCCTTCGCGCCTTCGCGTGATAAACCTAAACCACTCACGCGAAGGCGCGAAGGCGCTAAGGGGTCGAGTCAACGCGCTGCCCGAATATTTAACAAAGATGGACTGAGAAGAATGCTTCGCTTCACGACCGCAGGAGAATCGCACGGGCGCGCGCTCGTCGCCGTCCTCGAAGGCTTGCCCGCGGGCCTGCCCGTCAACGTCGAGCGGGTCAACCGCGAGCTTGAGCGGCGGCAGTGGGGCTACGGGCGCGGCGGGCGCATGAAGATCGAGCGCGACCGCGTGGAGATCATCAGCGGCGTGCGCCACGGGCTCAGCTTGGGCTCGCCGCTCGCGCTCATGATCGAGAACAGGGATTGGGCCAACTGGACTGAAGTCATGTCGGCGGAGCCCGCGGACGTGGCCCCAGAGAAGTCGCGCCGCGTCAAGCGACCGCGCCCAGGGCACGCAGACCTCGCGGGCGGGCAGAAATACGGCGCGCGCGATTTGCGAGACATTCTCGAACGCGCCTCGGCGCGCGAGACGGCCGCGCGCGTCGCCTGCGGCGCGCTGGCGAAACAACTCCTCTCGGCCTTCGACGTTGAGCTTCTGAGCCACGTCATACAACTCGGCGGCATCCCCGAAAAACCTCTGGAACTCGGCTGGGACCGAATCGCGGCCATCCCTGACGACGCGCCGCTGCGCTGCGCGGACGCGGAGGCGCAGGCGCGCATGGTCGCGCTTGTTGACGAGACGCGGCGCGCGGGCGACACGCTCGGCGGCATCTTCGAGGTCGTCGCGCGCGGCCTGGTCCCCGGCCTCGGCTCGCACACGGCCTGGGACTCTAAGCTCGACGGGAAATTGGCACAGGCGGTCATGTCCATCCCCGCCGTCAAGGCCGTCGCCATCGGCGCGGGCGCGGAAGCCTCTGGCCTGCCCGGCTCCGAAGTCCACGACGAAATCGCCTACGACGAGACGAGCAAGACTTTCATCCGCCAGACCAACCGCGCGGGCGGCCTCGAAGGCGGCATCACCAACGGCGAGGAACTGCGCGTGCGCGGCCACCTGAAGCCCATCTCGACGCTGCGCCGCGCGCTGCGCTCCGTCGACATAGACACGAAGAAGGAAGAGGCTGCGTCGTTCGAGCGCTCGGACATCACGGCCGTCCCGGCCGCCGGCGTCATAGGCGAGGCGATGGTCGCCCTCGTCGTCGCCTCGGCCATGCGCGAGAAGTTCGGCGGCGACTCTTTGGGCGAGATGCGGCGCAACTACGACGGCTACCGCGAGCAGTTGCGCGGGTACTGATGAGGCGGCGAGCGCTCGACGGCCCCGAGCGGCACTCGGGAGAGGAGGGCGGCACATGAGAGCGGAGGTGCGGCAGGCGGGGCGGGACTCGTGGAGCGGCTCTGTCTTTCTCTGGGATGAGCGCGGCCTCTTTCTGGGCCAGGCATCCGGCACCAGCTCGCACGCGCCGCACGCCGTCAAAATCTGCCTCGCCGCTCACGGCAGCTTCCGCCTGCGGAGAGGCGCGGACGCGGCCTGGCGCGAGTGCCGCGCGGCACTCGTGCCCCCGGACGAGCCGCACCAGATAGACGGCCGCGGCGCGCGCCTCGCGCTCTTTTACCTCTTACCCGAGACGCCCGAGGGGCAGCAGGTCTTGAGGAGCTTTTCGGGGACGACGGCCGCGGCCGCCGCGCAGGGCGCGCTCTCCAAGTTGTCCCGGCGAGTGAAAAGCTACCTGGACCACGGCTGCGACGGCGAGGAGGCGGCGGACCTCTGCGACGAGATGGTCTTCAGCCTGACGGCTTCGGCGGCCCCGTGCGCGGGCCTGGACGGCCGGGTCGCGCAGGCGCTCGCCTACCTGCGCTCGGCGCTCGACCGCCGCGTCACGTCGGAAGAGATAGCCCAGGCCGTCTCACTCTCCCCGAGCCGGATCGCGCACCTCTTCCGCGAGCAGGCCGGGCTGCCCTTGCGCCGCTACGTGCTCTGGCTGCGCCTGTGCGCGGCGCTCGACCGAATGGCCTTGAGCGACTCGCTGACGGACGCGGCGCACGCGGCCGGCTTCGCCGATTCGGCGCACCTCAGCCGCACCTTCCGCCGGATGCACGGCATCACGCCCTCGGCCCTCCTACAGCACAGCCGGTTTTTTCACGGCGCAAAATAGCCAGTTCGTTCAAGCGTTTCCCGTCTGAATCGGGTACAAGCGTGGCTCCGAAGGAGGACTTTCGTCCCATGAGCCTTGCCATCAAAATCAGCCTGCTGGCTTCGGGGCTGTTCCTGCTGACGGGGATGCTGGTCGGCGTGCTGAAGTATCAAAGAATTATGACGAGCCCGGAGCACCGCGCGCCCGTCTACGTGGACATAGCGCACCGCGCCGCGTTCCTCTACAGCTTCGCCATGCTCGTCATCGCGAAGCTGCTCGAATACAACCCCTACACGGCGCGCGTGCAGGTCGGGGCGGTCGCTACCGTTTTGGTGTTCTTCGTCCTGACGATCCTCGGCTACCTGATGGAGGGCGTGCGGGACAGGACTGACAACCTCTTCCGCGAACGAAATTTCACGACGACCTGGTACATGTACCTGCTCATCGCCGGCGAGATCGGCGGCCTCTCCGTCATCCTCTGGGGCTTCGTCGAGACGCAGATGTTGTGACTCAGATTTTGCGGTAGCGTGATTCGACGAGCATGTAGAAGCCGTAGAAGATGAGGCCGACGGCGACGGCGAGGAGCGCCCACGCGCCGTAATAGTTTTGTGCCAGCGTGGCGAGCGCTTCGTCCAGCCCTTTGGCCTCGTCCGGGTTGAAGTGGAGCGCGGCCTGCACGGCGAAGAAGCCTATGATGCAGAAGACCACGCCGCGCGAGGCGTAGCCTATGCGCCCGCTCCAAGTCGCGACGGTGATCTTGTTCTCGCTCATCTCTGCGAGCTTGAGCCGCTTGCGGAACTTGGCCTTGAAGCCTTTGTAGATTTGGTAGAGGCCGAAGCCGACGGTGAAGGCCCCGGCGAGGATGATGAGCGTGCGCCCCAAAGGTATCCCCATCACGCTCGCGATCCAGTCCTCCTGAATGTCGCTGCTGCTGTCCGGCTCGTCCACGTCAATCAAGACCTTCGCGGCCGTCGCGGCCAGCCCCGCGTAAACGGCCCCGCTGAAAAAATAGCCTACGCGGACGAGCACGCCTTTGAGCTTCGTCCCCTTGCGGTCCGTGTCCGCGAGCGCCTGGACCCAGCGCCAGAGGACGTAGCCCACCAGCCCGAAGGCCACGGTCGCGAGCGCGACCTTGCCGAAAGGCTTGTCTTCAATCTCCTGTAGCGCGCCGCGGACGTCGGTCGTCTCGCCGCGCAGGCCGAGCGCGGCGAGCGTCGCCACGCCGCCGACGACGATGTAGACGATGCCCTTCGTCGCGTAGCCGTAGCGCGCGAGCATCTCCATCCAGGGGCTCGCGGCCACGTCGTCAATGACCTCTTCGGCCCGGTCGCTGACCTTCTTGGCTGGTGAGTTGACTTCTTCCATGAATCGGGAGGAGAGAGATAAGCGCTTTCGTAGTCTGAAAAATTTTACCCCGCCATCATACCGGAACGCGCCGGGATAAATAATCACCGCGATGTCACATTTTCGCTCCAACCGTCGCCGCGCGCGGGCAGCAGCAGTTTTACGCCAGGCGGAAGGCGACGCCGTCAAGCGGCGCAAGAGCCCGCCTCTCAAATTCGCCCGGCCGCTCTTCGATTTCAATAAATCCTCGTGAATCCGCGAGCGTCTTCGCGTGCGGAGCAAAGGGAACGTCTCTTGCTGAGCGTGAGGCCGTAACGCGAAAGCTGGGAGGAGGCGCACGCGATGGCGTTTGAAGCGAGGTTGTTCGGCAAGACGCGGCTCGGAAAATATCAACACTGCCTCGAACTGATCGAGGCCAACTCACGACTGGCCCCGCTCTGGGAGCGAGTCTGCCTGGCCCTGTTCGCGGGCGCGGGGCCGCCGCTCGCGAGGCTCTTCGGCGTGGACACCTCGGAGAACTGGGCCAGGGCAGACCAGATCATCGCGGACGTTCTGGCCGTCACGCAGTCTTCGGCCGAAGAGGTCGCGCGCCACCTGCGCCGGTACGTGAGACTGAGGAAGGAGCGCGACGACCACCTCCCGCTCGACGAAGCGTGCGGCGCGATCTACGACCAGCCGTTCTACCCTGTCGTCACGCACGTCACCTACGCGCTGCAACCGTCAGCGACCGCCCGGCTCAACTTCGTGCGCGAGGTCGTGCGGGGCTCGCGCGCGCAACGCGCAGTGGTGGCGGACTTGGGCTGCGGGTCGGGCGTCATCCTGAGCGAGGTTCTGTTGATGCAGAGGGAGTGGACGGGGCACGGGCTGGACATCAGTTCGCAGTCGGTCGCATACGCGCGCCGCCTCGCCGCGCACAAGGGCGTCGCGTCGCGCGCGTGTTTCCGCGCGGGCTGCGTGACGAGGCTGCCTTACGCGGACGAGTCGCTGAATCTGGTCATCGCCTCCGAAGTGGTCGAGCACATGCCCGAGCCCGAAGTCGTTATTGAAGAGATCACGCGCGTGCTCAAGCCGGGCGGTCAGCTCGTCCTGACGATGCCAATCGAGAGCCGCACGCCCGCGCACGTTCACACGCTGAGCGGCAGGGAAGACTTGCGCGCGCTCCTGCGGGGCGCGGGCCTGCGCGTGCGCCGGCTGGAGCCGCGCTGGCACCTGGGCTTCGGCGACGACCGCCGACACGTCTTCGCCCTCGCCGAAGCGCCGCGCCCAGGCGATTACGCCAGGCCCGACGCCGTGCACAACTTCTCGAACGCCTTCCCGGAGCCGGAAGCCGTCTGAGACGGCCGCTTAGAGCTCGCCGGGCAACGCCCTTACGGCCTCGCGCACCAAATGCTGTCCCGCTGGCGCGCGTGAATTATTTGTCGTAAAATCGGGGCGTGAATCTGGCGGCGCGGGCCTCGAAAATCGGCCGCGCGCCCTTGAAGGAAAAACGAGATGGCATTGCTGGACATTGTGCATTACCCGGACCCCGTGCTGCTCAGGCCGGGCGACGCCGTGACGGAGTTTGACGAGAATTTGAAGAAGCTCGTCTCGGACATGTTCGAGACGATGTACGCCGCGCCGGGAGTGGGCCTCGCCGCGCCGCAGGTCGGCGTCTCCAAGCGCCTCTTCGTGATGGACTGCTCGGGCGGCAAAGACCCCTCGCAGCGCATCGTCATGATTAACCCGGAGGTGATACGCGTCGAGGGCGAGCAGAACGGCGAGGAGGGCTGTTTGTCGTTCCCAGGCATCTTCTTCCCCGTCAAGCGCGAGTTCCGCGCGGTCGTCCGCGCGCACGACGTGAACGGTGATTTGTTTGAAGTTGACGGCATGGAGTTGACGGCGCGCTGCATGCTGCACGAGACGGACCACTGCGACGGGATAGTCTTCATCGACCACACCTCGCCGCTCAAGCGCGAGATGGTCAAGCGCAAGATTAAAAAGCTACAGAAGGCCGGCCAGTGGTGACGGGCCGGAAAGTTTCAGGAAACCGCTGACGCGGTCGCTCGCACACACGCGGCGACCGCGTTTTTGCGTCTCGTTTGTGGTAACATTCCGGCACCCAAAAAGTTTTAGGAAACCTGCGCGGGCGCTCGTGAAGCGCGACGGAGGAAAGCTGATGCGGAGAACTCTGATAATTGCGTCCATGCTGCTTGTCTCGTCTCTCTCGTTCGCCTGCGGCGAGCGCAGCAGTACGCCGACGAACGCCAACGCCCAGGCGAACACGCCGGGCACGCAAGGGTCCGGCGCGACTTCCAGCAGCGGCCCGAAGACCGAGGGCATCGGCGGCGCGTCCAACGGGAACGCGGTCAACGGCAACACCTACACGGTCCCGCCGGGCTTCAACGAGAACGGCGACCGCGGCAGCGCCTCCAACGTCCGCAACACGCCGTAAAAAATTCCAGACGTTTAAGGAGTAGACATGCAGACCGAATTTCGCAACGAGCCGTTTACAGACTTCAGCCAGGAGGAGAACGCGCGGGCGATGCGCGCGGCCATCGAGAAGGTCAGGGGTGAGTTGGGCCGCGAGTACCCGCTCGTCATCGGCGGCGAGCGCCTCAAGACCGACGCCAAGTTCGAGAGCCTCAACCCCGCGAAGAAGACGGAGGTCGTCGGCCGCTTCCAGAAGGCCACGCCTGACCTGGCGCGGCGCGCGGTCGAGACGGCCCACGAGACTTTCAAGACCTGGCGCAACACCCCCGCCACGGAGCGCGCCGAAATCTTGTTCCGCGCCGCCGCCACTTTGCGCGAGCGCAAGCACGAGATGTCCGCCTGGATGATTCACGAGGTCGGGAAGACCTGGGCCGAGGCCGACGGCGACACGGCCGAGGCGATTGACTTCTGCGAGTTCTACGCGCGCGAGATGCTGCGCTACGCGGGCGACCAGCCGCTCGTCAAAATCGAAGGCGAGGACAACCGCCTCGAATACATCCCGCTCGGCGTCGGCTGCGTCATCCCGCCCTGGAATTTCCCGCTCGCCATCATGGCCGGGATGACGGTCGCGGCCGCGGTCACGGGCAACACGGTCGTCCTCAAACCCTCTTCGGACGCGCCGACCATCAGTTACAAGTTCTTCGAGATTCTCGAAGAGGTGGGGATGCCCGCGGGCGTGGTCAATTTCATGACGGGCTCGGGCGCGGAAGTCGGCGACGTGGTGGTTGACCATCCGTTGACGCGCTTCGTGGCCTTCACGGGCTCGAAGGAGATAGGGCTCAGGATTAACGAGCGCGCGTCGAAGGTGCACGAGGGGCAACTCTGGATTAAGCGCGTCGTGGCCGAGATGGGCGGCAAGGACGCCATCATCGTTGACGCGGACACGGACCTCGAAGACGCCGCGACGGGCGTCGTCCAATCGGCCTTCGGCTTCCAGGGCCAGAAGTGCTCCGCCTGCTCGCGCGCCATCATCCACGCGGACGTGTACGACACGATGCTCGACAAGATAGTCGAGCGCACGGAGAAGATTAAGGTCGGCGACCCCACGGACCCGGCGACGAACATGTCGGCGGTCATCAACCAGAAGGCTTTCAAGACGATCAACGAGTACATAGAGAAGGGCCAGGCCGAGGGCGGGCGCGTTCTCGCGGGCGGCGGCGCGGACGGCGAGCAGGGCTTCTTCATAGAGCCGACCGTCATCGCGGACGTGAAGCCCGGCGCGACCATCGAGCAGGAGGAAATCTTCGGGCCGGTGCTGGCCGTCATCAAGGCGCAGGACTTTGACGACGCGCTGAGGATCGCCAACGATACGCAATACGGTTTGACGGGTGCCGTCTATACGCGCGACGAGGCGAAGCTCGAACGCGCCCGTCGCGAGTTCCATGTCGGCAACCTGTATCTGAATCGCAAATGCACGGGCGCGCTGGTCGGCGTGCACCCGTTCGGCGGCTTCAACATGTCCGGCACCGACTCGAAGGCGGGCGGGCGCGACTACCTCGCGCTCTTCCTACAGGCCAAAGTCGTCTCCGAAAAGGCGGCCGCGCGCGAAAGCCCCGTCGCCGAGAAGCGCGCCGCCATTTAGCGTCCCACGTCTTTGCGCCTCCGGCGTGAAATGCCAAACATCTCACGCCGGAGGCGCAAAGACGCAAAGGGGTTGAGTCAACAGGTTGCTTGAGTTTGAAAGGATACCGTTAATGCGTTCCCGACGTCCCTACGTCGCATCGATTCTGGCCGCGGCTCTCTTGCTGGCTTCCCTGTCCGTCGGAAGCACTGCGGAGAGGAAGGCCGGGCAACAAAGTGGCCCAGCGGCCCTCTTCGTCGTCTACGGCACGCAGCCTGCGAACGCCTACATGGTGCCGTTCGTCATCGTCGAAGGCGGGCAGTTCAAGCAGCCCATCGCGGGCGACTCCGACGCCGACGAAATCACGCGCTTCACGGACGCCTACTACTCCAGGGGCAAAAAGTACCGCGTCCTTTTCGGCGGCGGCGAGGCGGGCTCGCTGACCGTCAAGAAGTCTAACAAGGACGAGGAGTGTACGCGGACGAGCGCGGACGTGGCGCTGCAAAGCACGGCCAAGCTCAACCGGAACGTGATGGCGCTGGCGACCGACTCCGCCTCGTTCGGCGGGGCCAGGAGCACGCGCCGGTCGCCGACCGCCGCCGAGCGCGCCGCGCTCATGCCGCTCGTGCGCGCGGCGTTTAAAGAGAAGGGCACGCCCGCGGCCCTGCTCCCGAGCCTCGCGACCGTCAACCTGACGGCGCTCGACCTGGACGGCGACGGCAAGGCGGAACTCGTCGGCAGCTTCGTCGCCAGGAAGACGGGGCGCGGCGCGGCGCGCTACCCGCTCTTCCTCTTCGCGGAGCCGCAGGGGAACAGCTACCGGACGACCGTCTTGCAGTACGAGCGCTTCACGAGTAAGGACATCATGTCCGGGGCCGACCTGACCGCCATCGAGAACGGCGTCTACATCGAAAGGCTCGTCGACGCGCTCGACCTGGACGGCGACGGGGCGCTGGAAGTCGTCACACAGAGGGACGGGCTGGAAGGCGACGGCTATTACATCTACAAGAAACAGGGCGGCACCTGGAAGCAGGTTTACGAGTTCGCCAACTACAGGTGCGGATTCTAAAAACAGTTGGCAGCAGGCAGCGGGCAGCGGGCAGTCGTTGAGTTTCGGCCACGTCGCAGCCTCAAGATTCGGCCCGCTGTTTTAACTGCCAACTGCCCGCTGCCTGCTGCCAACTTTTCTTATGCGTCTGGTTTTCATGGGCACGCCGCAGGCGGCTGTGCCAACTTTGCGGCGGTGCCTGGAGGACGGGCACGAGGTTGTGGCCGTCTGGACGCAGCCCGATAGGCCCGCCGGGCGCGGCAACAGGCTCGCGGCACCTCCCGTCAAAGAGTTCGCCCTCCAGGCAGGCCTCACTGTTCACCAGCCGGCGAAAATCAGGAACGAGGAGGCGCTCGGGTTGTTCGCCTCCCACGAGGCTGACGTGTGCGTCGTCGTCGCTTACGGCCGCATCCTGCCCGCGGGTTTTTTGAGCGCGCCGCGGCTCGGCTGCGTCAACGTGCACTTCTCGCTGCTGCCCAGGTACAGGGGGGCCGCGCCCGTGAATTGGGCCATCGTGCGCGGCGAGACGGAGACGGGCGTGACGACGATGCGCATCGTGGAGGAGTTGGACGCGGGCGCGATCCTCTTGCGGCGTGCGACCGCGATAGGCGAAACGGAGACCGCGCCGGAGTTGATGGAGAGGCTCTCAGTCACAGGGGCCGAGTTGTTGAGCGAGACCCTGAGGCGGATTGACGAGATCGAGCCGCGCGAGCAGGAGGAAGGGAAGGCGACTTTCGCGCCCGTGCTCAGGCGCGGGGACGGGCTGATCGACTGGGCGCTCGACGCGACGCAAATCGAGCGGCGCGTGCGCGGCTTCCAGCCGTGGCCGAACGCGCACACGACTTACAACTCGCATCGGCTCGTCGTCTGGCGCGCGGGCGTCGCGGAGGGCGGGCGAGAATCGGCCGGCCCCGGCGAAATCGTTCTGGCACACGGCGACGAGCTTCTCGTCTCGTGCGGCGAGGGGACTCATCTTCGTCTACACGAAGTTCAGCCGGAGGGGAAGCGCCGCATGAGCGCGCGCGATTTTCTGAACGGGGCGCACGTGCTCGCGGGCGAGCGGTTGGGATGAAGGCTGGGAAGGCAGCAGGCGGCGGGCGGAAGGCGGAAGGCGCGAAGTCCGCGCGCGTCGTCTCGCCCGCGCGGCGCGAAGCCTTTAATATCCTGCGCCGCGTCGAAGAAGAGGGGGCTTTCTCGACCGTCCTCCTGGCTTCCGTGGACGAAGGGATGCGCGCGGAGGACCGCGCTCTCGCCTACGAGTTGGTGCTCGGCGTGCTGCGCTGGCAGCTCTTCCTGGACGTCCTGATCGAGCACTACTCGTCGCGCCGCGCCGCGAGCCTGGACGCGCCTGTGCGCAGGGCGCTGCGCCTGGGGCTTTACCAGTTGCGCTTCCTCTCGCGCATCCCGCAGTCGGCCGTCGTCAACGAGTCTGTCAATCTGGCACACCTGGCGCGACTGCGCTCGGCCGCCCCGCTCATCAACGCGGTGCTGCGGCGCGCGACGCGCGAGCCGGACTACGACCCCGCGGCCGAGGTCGCGGAGCCTCTCGAACGGTTATCAATCGAAACGTCGCACCCGCGCTGGCTCGTAGAGCGCTGGGTTGACGCGTTCGGGATGGAAGAGGCGGCGGCATTCGCGCGCGCCAACAACGAAGCGCCGCCGACCGCGTTCCGCGTGGTGTCCGGCCGGGCGGACGGGCGGGAAGTTTTGGGCGAGCTGCGCGCGGCCGGCGGCGTTCTTCAGGAGTCGAGAATCGCGCCCGGCGCGTGGCGAATCGAAGGCGCGGGCCGCAGCTTGCGCGAACTCGCGCACGCAGGGAAAATTTATCTTCAGGACGAGGCTTCGCAACTGGTCGCGCACGTTCTGGACGCGCGGGCCGGGGAGCGCGTGCTGGACATTTGCGCCGCGCCGGGCAGCAAGACGACGCACGTCGCCACGAGGACCGAAGACCTCTCGTTAATCGTCGCGGGCGACCTCCACGAGCACCGCCTGCGCGCAATCAAAGAGGCCGCTTCCAGGCAGGGCATTAAGAACCTGGGCCTCGTCGCGCACGACGCCGAAACCTCTCTGCCGTTCCCCGAAAACTTTTTCGACCGCGTGCTGGTTGACGCGCCGTGCACTGGCACGGGCACGCTCAGGCGCAACCCCGAAATCCGCTGGCGCATCACAGACCGGGACGTTGCAACCCTCGCCGCGCGGCAGGAGCGCATCCTGGCCCACGCGGCACGCACGCTCAGGCCCGGCGGCCGCCTGGTCTACTCCACCTGCTCCGTCGAGCGTGAAGAGAACGAAGAAGTCGCCGCGCGCTTCCTCGCGAGCGAGAAAGATTTCGGGCAGGTGGCTTTGACAGCGCCGTTGAGTCTTCGAAGCGCGGGCGGCTGTTTACGCGTGTGGCCGCACAGGGACGGCGCGGACGGCTTCTTTATAGCCGCGTTCGAGCGTAAGGGTTAGGCCGCCGGGCGGCTTGCCGCGCGCTTCGCGCGGGTGTTAGACTTCGCGGTCGGTTTGCGTCCCCCGCTGTAGGGCCGCGAGTGAGCGTGCGATTAAGGAGAGGCGGTTAAAGAGGCTGTGGGTTTCGGAAAGTTTGCGCTGTCGGCGGCGGGAAAAGTCGGTATCGTCCTGGCCGTCGTCGCCGCCTTTGTTTTCGGAATGCTCGCCACGGTCTACCTGAGCCTGCGCACGTCCGAGGTGAAAGTTCCTGACGTTCTCGGCAAGGACCGCCTGACGGCCGAGAACATGCTGGACGAAGCGGGCCTGAAACTCCGCGTGCGCGGGCAGCGGCCGAGCGGCGAGCGGCCGGACACGGTCCTGAGCCAGTTGCCGGAGGCGGGGCAGGTCGTCAAGGTGGGAATCCCAGTCGCGGTGGAAGTCAGCCGCGCGCCGAAGGAAGGCGAGAGCGTCCCCGTCAGGGAAGAGCCTAAGCAGGAGACAGAGAAGCCCGCCGAGAACAGTAACGCCAACCAGTCCACGACGGCGACGAACCAGAACCAGAACCAGAACCAGAACCGTCCGCAGAGGAACAAGAACAGGAACGCGAACAACGCGAACAGCAAGAACGCGAACAACAGTAATAACGCGAACGGCGCGAACAGTAACCGCGGCCCGAACGCGAACCGCAACGCGAACGCCAACGCGCCGCGCAACACTAACAACCGGAACACGAACACGGCCCCGAACGCGAATCGCACCCCTAACAACCAGAACGCCAACAGGCGCGCGCCGGCCGCCACGCCGCCGCCGCCGCCCGCACGGCCCCCCGCCACGGCCACGCCCTGACGCGGGCCGCAGGCATCCGGCGGACAAACGGAAAGAGCAGCGCGCGGCCGGCAGTCGATAACAACGGAATGGTCGAGATAGCCCCTTCAATCCTGTCTGCCGATTTCGCGCGGCTGGGCGAAGAGATCGCCGCGGTCGAGCGCGGCGGCGCTGGCGTGATACACGTCGACGTGATGGACGGCCATTTCGTGCCGAACATTACGGTCGGGCTGCCCGTAGTAAAAGCGGTCAGGCGGGCAACCACGTTGCCCGTCGACGCGCATCTGATGATTACCGAGCCTGGGCTCTACGCGGAGCAGTTTGTCGAGGCGGGCGCTTCGATGGTCTCGGTCCACGTCGAGGCCGACCCGCACCTGCACCGCACGCTCGAAGCAATCAGGCGCAAGGGCGCTATGGCCGGCGTGGCGGTTAACCCGGCCACCCCTCTGGGCGCGCTCGAAGAGGCGTTGGCGTTCGCCGATTACGTCCTCCTGATGTCGGTCAACCCCGGCTTCGGCGGACAAAAATTCATCCCGACATCGCTGGAAAAATTGCGCCGCCTCAGGCGCATGATGACGGAGCGCGGCTCAAGCGCGCGAATCGAAATAGACGGCGGCATCGACCGCCACAACATCGCCGAGATAGCCGCCGCCGGCGCAGAGATCATCGTCGCCGGCTCGGCAGTTTTTAACGAATCAGACCCTGCACAGGCCGTCCGCACCCTACGCGAGGCGACCATGCAGTGGGCATAAATAGGAAGGATGAGGTCAGAGGGATGAGGGATGAAATGAGAACTGGTTTTTCTTTTCTTCATCCCCCATCCCTCATCCCTCATCCCTGCTCTTGGAGGTAATACATGCACCGCAATTTTGCAGCTCTCGTGTTGGGCGCGATTCTGGTCTTCGGGGTCGGCGCGTCTGTGGCCGTGGCGCAGGGCGGCGGCGAGGGGACGCCGACGCAGCGCCTGGAGGTGATGCGCTCGAAGTTGGACTCGATGCGCCGGTCGCTCGGCAGCGCCGCCAGCTCTGTGAAGGGCGGCGACCAGAAGGACGACAAGGCGAAGTCTGAGGACCCGGCCGCGCGGCTGAAGGGGCTGGAGAAGGAAGCAGGCTCCGTGCTCTCCGAAGTCAACGAGCTGCGTCAAAAGTCCGAACGCTCCGAGCGCGTCGAGGCGAGCGACATTGAGAAGCTCGAAGCCACGGTCGCCGAGCTGACGACGCGCGTCGACGCCGCGCTGCGCGAGACGGCGGGCGCGCGCGGCTCGTCCGCCACCGCCTCCAACAAGAAGAAGAAGAAAAAATTCCTGGGCATCTTCGGCGGGGGCAGCGACGAGGACAAGTACGCGGAGCTGACCGGCGAGGCCATGGCCGGGCGCGACCGCGAGCTGTTCGAGGTCGCGGCCAAAGAGGTCCGCAAGGGCAACTTCGACACGGGTCGCCTGCTCTTCAACACGATCATCACGACCTACCCCGACTCGCCGTTCCTCTCGCTGGCGAAGCTCGCCATCGCCGACTCGTTCTACCTCGAAGGCACCACGGCCATGCTGATACAGGCGTCGCAGTCTTACCAGGACTGGCTGACCTTCTTCCCAACCGACCCGCTCTCGGACCGCGTGATGCTCAAGATGGCCGAGGCGGAGATGCGCCAGATGGGTCTGGCGAACCGCGACGTGACGCGCGCGCGCAAGGCCGAGCAGCGGCTCAAGGCCGTCCTCCAGCAGTACCCGAGCACTCCGCTCAGGCAGGACGTGGAGCAGCGCCTCTTCGAGGTCCAGGAAAACCTGGGGATGCACAGCCTGCAAATCGCGCGCTTCTACCGCGACCGCTTCTACCGCGGCGTCGGCGGCCTCAAGGGCGCGCAGTCGCGGGCCCGGGAGATTCTGGAGAAGTACCCGAAGTTCTCTTACATGGACGAGGTGCTCTACATGCTCGGCGACCTCTACGTGCAGGAGGAGGAGCCGGACGAGGCCGCGAAGTATTTCCAGATGATCGCGCGCGACTACCCGAACAGCGAGTACGCCGAGAAGGCGAAGGAAGAGCTGACTAAAATCGGCGCGCCCGTCCCGGACCCGGACCCGATCAAGATCAAAATGGAGAGGCCCGTGCGCCCCGGCATGATGTCTAAGCTGTTGACCGAAGTGGTCGGCTCGGCCAACGTCACCGTGGACAAGAACGGCGTCCTCATCAGCAAGGACAGCAAGGGCGGGAACGACCTGATTGACGAGGCCATCGCCAGGGGCGGACAGCTCCCCTCGGTCATCAAGCCGGTCGAGCATAACCGCCGGCCCCCGCAACAGTTCCCGCAGGGGACGCAGCCCGCGCCGAGCCGCGGCCCGGCGCAGCCGAGCCCCGCGCCGACGAGCCCGGCGACCAGCGCCCCTTCGACGACCACCCCTTCGACCACCGCGCCCACGGCGACGACAGGCACGCGACCCTGACCGCCCGCCTTACGACGCTCGATTAACGATGCGCCCCGTGCTCCCGCTCGCGGACACGGGGCGCAGCCGCAAGAAGCGCCGGCCGGAAGCGTTCGTTTGCTAGCGGCGAAAGCCGGGTGTTAGAATTTCGTGCAGGCGCACCCGAGAAGAATCAGAAGAACTGACATGGCGCAAGCGTCCCAGAGCACACAGGAAGAATTGGCACGCCGCCACCGCGCGGCGGCGATGGTCGTCGGCGCGATGCTCGGGCTGACCGTCGCGCTCATCGCCATCGCGTTCGTCGCCGGCGACTCCCTCTACAGGCCCGCGGACCGTTCCCTCCCGATGGCTCTCTTCATCGCCATACTGATTTTCGCGCTCGGCTCGTTCGTCCTGCGCCGGACCAGATTTCAGGCGGCGCGCTTGCAAGACATAGCGGCCCTGCGCGGCATCTCGGGCGTCTTGGAGACGCTGCAAAAGACGACCGTCCAGGTGGCCTTCATCGGCGGGGCCATCGCGCTGATGGGTTTCATCGTCACGATTATCGCGCAGGACGACGGGAGGGAGTATCACATGCTGCGCGCCGGGGCCGTCGCGGCCATCGTGCTCCTGTCCGCCTACCCGCGCCGCGCCGCGTGGCAGCGCCTCGTGAAGTCAATCGAAGATTCGGGCGTCGCCGCGGACGGGGAAGACGACGCGTCCGCGAAAGGAATCGCGACGTGAAGTCTTTCGTTTCCCGCATCAGGGGGCCCCTGCTCCCCGCACTGATTCTCGCCGCCGTCCCCCACGTCGAACCGAGCGCCCGCGCGCAGACGCCTTCCCCCACTCCCGCAAAGCAAGAGAAGACGGCGCAGAAGCCAGCCGCGCAGCACCAGCAGGGCGAGACGCCGCGCGAGCGGCGCGCGCAGGCTTACGCCAAATTACTCGAAGGTCAGCGCCACCTCTCGGACCTCAAGCGCGACGGCGCGACCGCGACGCTGCGCTTGGCGAAAGAGGCGTTCCAGCAGGCCGCCACACTCGACCCGACGCTCAGCGAGGCGCACACGGCGCTCGCGGAGATAGCCTTCTACTACCCGCCGCAGGACTTCGACACGGCCGCGCGCGAGGGCGCAGCCGCCACGCGCGCCGACCCGAACAACTTCGGCGCGCGCCGCATCCTCTCGCGCCTCTACACGCTCAAGAGCGAGCTGCGCGAAGGCGAGCTGAACCGCACGTCCGCCGAGCAGGCCGTCAAGGAGTTGAAGGAGGTCGCGCGGCTCGACCCGAACAACGCGGAGGCGTGGGCGCTGCTCGGCGAGTTCCACTACAAGATGGGGCGGACGCCGGACGCTTTGGACGCGTGGTCGCGCTGGGCCGCGGCCCCGCCCTCGTCCGACACGCGCTTCTTCCAGTACGTGACGGGGCGTGAGTTGACGCCCGACTCGGCCTACGCGCGCATAGGCGAGGCGCAGCTCAAGGCGGGCCGCCCCGCGGAGGCGCTGGCGGCCGTCCGCCGCGCCATCACGCTCAACCCGGAGAACGGCGAGTACGCGGAACTTTTGGCCCAGATGGTGGAGGCGGGCGGCCTTGACGACCAGGTCGCCATCGGCGAGTTGCAGCGCATGGTCGCCGCGGACCCGGCGAACGTCGCGACCGCCGAACTGTTGGCGCGCGTGCAGGCGCGGGCCGGCCGCGTGGACGACGCCGCAACAACTCTGCGCGCGGCGATAGCGGGCCAGCCGAAGGGTGAGCGCGAGCAGCAGATGCTGCGCACCACGCTCGCGCAGCTCTACAGCGACGCGGGGCGCACAGCCGACGCCATCGGTGTCTACGAAGAACAGCTCAAGGACCGCGGCGTCGCCGAGGGGCCGCTCGACACCGACGAGGAGAAGCTGGTCGCGGGCCGCATCCTCCAAAGGATGATCGAAGTCTATAAGCGCGCGGGGCGCACGAGCGACGTGGCCGCGACCATCGAGCGCATGCGCCGCCTGCTCGACAAAGACGACCCGACGCCCGACGCGCAGCACATACAGTTCCTGCGCGAGCAGGGGAAACGGACGGAAGCCTTGGAGGCCGTGCGCTCCGCGCGCCAGCGCTTTCCCGAGCAGACAGGCTTCGTCCGCATCGAGGCGCAGACGCTCGCAGACCTCGGGCGCGTTGACGAGGGCGTCGCCCTCCTGCGCACGCAGCTCAACGGCACCGCCGGGGACTTCAACGAGTACCTGGTGATCTCGAATCTTTACCTACAGTCCGGGCGCGCGCCCGAGGCCGTGACCGCGGCCCGCAAGGCTTTGGAGCTGGCACCGGCCGAAAGAGAGGACATGCAGGAGGCCGCGCTCATCACGCTCTCGTCCGCGCAGGAGCGCGCGGGCGACGCGCGCGGCTCCGAAGATTCACTGCGCCGCATCCTCGCCCGCGACCCGGACAACGCGACGGCGCTCAACAACCTCGGCTACTTCCTCGTCGAGCGCAACGAGCGGCTCCCCGAAGCCCTCGAAATGATTCAGCGCGCCGTGCGCGCCAACCCCACCAACTCTTCTTTCCTGGACAGCCTGGGCTGGGCTTACTTCAAGCTCGGCAGGCTGGACGAGGCCGAGCGCCACCTGACCGAAGCCGCCCGCCGCAACAACCAGTCGGCCACGATTCACGAGCACCTGGGCGACGTTTACCAGAAGCGCGGGAAGAACGAGCAGGCGCGCGCCGCCTGGCAGAAAGCCCTCTCGCTCGCGTCCGGCGGAGAAATAATCGCCAGAATCCGCGCGAAACTGGACGGCAAAGCGCAGAAGTAGCTTCGCGCGGCGGCAAAATCAAAGACATGCGCTCTCAAGAGCGTCAGTCGCCCACAAAACCGTGAAAGACGCCCGCATAACGGCGCAAGATGCTTTCTAAAGGGTGAAACTTCGCTTCTCAAGGGTGAGAGCTAGGTTCTAAAGGGTGAAAGTTGGATTCTAAAAGCTGACAGTTGCCTTCTAAAGCCTGAAAGTTACTTTCTCAAGCGTCAAAGTTGCCTTCTAAAGAGTGAAAGTTGTCCTCTAAATGACAAAAGTTGTCATCTCAAGCGTGAAAGTTGTCTTCTAAAGAGTGAAAGTTCACTTCTAAACGTTGAAAGTTGCCTTCTGAAAGACTTCAGACCACCCCTCAGCCTGCAAAGGGCCAATTTAATCAACAGATAAAATTAAGTCTCGACGCGCGAGCCGAAGTGTGCCAAGATGCAATTCCGCCGTAATCGAAATGAAACAAAATATCGGTTGTCCTTGTTGAACTTTGTTTGCTATTATCGGGTTGACATTTTGAGGACCGCCAGCCCCAAGCGCGGTCAGGTTTAATCAGCTTTCTCACGGCCTGACGTGGAGCCAAACTGGCGGCTCCGAAGAAAGTTCCCCTTCAATGAATCGTAAAAACTGGGTTCCCCTGAACGCTGTGAGCCGGTGTGCCAGCCTGCTCTTCGTCTGCTCGCTCTCCTTCACATTTTTAGCCGCGACCGCCGCCGAGAGTTTGGCCCAGTCGTCTGCGGGCCGCCCCGCGGCCCGCCTGATTACGGCCTCGCGCCCGCAGCCCGCGCGGCCGCAGGAGATGCAGCACCGCGTCTACGCGCGCCCGGCCTCGGCCATCGCGTCCGCGCCCGTCGCGGCCAGCAGCTTCGAGCGCCAGGCTTTCGATTTGATTAACGCGGCGCGTGTCAAAAACCGCCTGCCGCCGCTCGCCTGGGACGGGGACTTGTGCCGCGCGGCGCGCGCCCACTCCGAGAACATGGGCCGCCGGAACTTCTTCGACCACGAAGGGCCGGACGGCACGAGCCTTTTGGACCGCGTCAATGCCATCGGCATCGCCTGGAGGTCGCTCGGCGAGAACATCGCGTATAATAAGGGTCAGGTCGACCCCGTCCGCGTGGCCGTCGAACAGTGGATGCAGTCGCCGAAGCACCTGTCCAACATCATGCGCGCCAAGTACACGCACACGGCCATAGGCGTCGCGCGCACGGCGGACGGGCGCGTCTACGTGACGCAGATTTTCATGATGCGCTGAGCGCGCCCGCGATTCGCACGGGCAGTCGGGCGGCTGGCGCTTCGCAGCAAGAGAGGTCAGCCGCCCCGCCGTGTCTGTGGCCGCTTTTACGCTCCCCTCGTTCGCCAAGATCAACTGGCGGCTTCAAGTCCTCGGCCGCCGCGGCGACGGCTATCACGAGCTGCGCACGATCTTTCAGACCGTCACGCTCCACGACCGATTGACCTTCGCGCCGCGCGACGACGCCCGCCTTCAGCTCACTTCCGCCTCATCAGAGATTCCCCTGGACGAAAGCAACCTGATCTTGCGCGCCGCCGCCGCGCTCAGGGACGCGCGCGGGCTGGCCCGCGGGGCCTCGATTCACCTGGAGAAGGTCATCCCCGTGGAGGCGGGTTTGGGCGGCGGCTCGTCCAACGCGGCCGTCGCCCTGCTCGGCCTCGCGCGCCTCTGGGAAGTGGAGACGGGCCCGGAAGAACTCACGTCAATTGGCACAAAACTCGGGGCGGACGTGCCCTTCTTTTTCACGGGCGGGACGGCGCTCGGGACGGGGCTCGGGACGGAAATTACGCCGCTCGACGACGTGGCCGCCGAGCACCTCTTAATCGTCAAGCCGGAGGCGAAAGTCTCCACGGCCGAAGCCTTCAAGGCGCTCAACTCCCCCGCCTTGACAAAGGCCGGGGGCGACGCTAATCTCTCTATTTCTCGTGCAGACGAGCAATTTACGGATTCTCATCCTATTGCACTGCACAACGACTTCGAGCCGGTCGTCTTTCCCCTGAAACCGGAAATCGAGCGGGCCAGAGACGCCCTCTTAAACGCGGGCGCTCGCTCCGCTCTGCTCGCGGGGAGCGGCTCAAGCGTCTTCGGAGTCTTTGACAAAAGCGAAACGCGGGAGCGCGCAGCACGGGCACTGAGAGGGGAAGGCCGCTGGCACATTTTCCCTTGCGCCGCGCTCGCGCGGGGCCAGTATCTGTCGGCACTCGGCGCGTCGGCAGCCCCACTTCGAAGGGGCGCGTCGCCGCGGCCGCGGGGTTAATCTTGGGGCGTAGCCAAGTGGTAAGGCACCGGTCTTTGGAACCGGCATTCGTAGGTTCGAATCCTTCCGCCCCAGAAAAAACAGTGATGAGTGCTGAGTACTGAGGACTGAGTAAGAACCGGCTTTCACTCAGTCCTCAGCACTCAGCACTCAGTACTTCTTTTATGGGAACGACTGGCGGCATCAAAGTTTTCTCCGGCAACGCGAACCGCGCGCTGGCCGAGGAGATTTGCCATTACCTGAGTTGCGACCCCGGCCGCGCCATCGCGGAGCGCTTCTCGGACGGCGAGTTCAATTTCCAGATTGACGAGAACGTGCGCGGCGGCGACGTGTTCATAGTCCAGCCGACGTGCCCGCCGACGGACGCGCACCTGATGGAGCTGCTCGTCATGCTCGACGCCTTCCGCCGCTCGTCGGCCGAGCGCGTCACGGCCGTCATCCCGTACTACGGCTACGCGCGCTCGGACAAGAAGGACCGCCCGCGCGTGCCGATTGCGGCCAAGCTCGTGGCGAATTTGATAGTGACCGCGGGCGCGCAGCGCGTCCTGACGATGGACTTGCACGCGGCGCAGATCCAGGGCTTCTTTGACATCCCCGTGGATCACCTTTACGCCGCGCCCGTCATGATCGGCCACTACCAGGACAACCCTTTGCCGAACCTGACGGTGGTCGCGCCGGACACGGGCGGGGCCGAACGCGCGCGCGCCTACGCCAAGCGTTTGAACGCGGAATTGGCCCTGTGCGACAAGCGGCGCGAGAAGGCGAACGTCGCGGAGGTGATGAACGTGGTCGGCGACGTGCGCGGGCGCTCCTGTTTGATAGTCGACGACATGTGCGACACGGGCGGCTCCCTGACGAAGGTGGCGAAGGCGCTCAAGGAGAACGGGGCCGAGCGCATCCACGCCTGCTTCACGCACCCTGTGCTCTCGGGCCGCGCCTGCGAGAAGCTGGCCCAGTCCGACATAGAGCAGATGGTCGTCACCAACACGATTCCGCTCCACGACGGGGCGTGCGAGTTGGAGAACATAGAGGTTTTGAGTATCGCGCCGCTCCTGGCGAAAGCGATCAAGTCGATCCACGAGGAGACGAGCGTCTCCTCGCTCTTCGTCTGAAGGGCAAACACTTATTTAGGGAGTAATCATGGCAGAGAGAAAAGAGATCACAATCCGCGCGACCGCTCGGGACGGGCGCGGCAAGAACGACGCGCGGCGCGCGCGGCGTGACGGGTTCGTGCCCGTGACGGTTTACGGTGGCGAGGGCGAGCCGGTCGCGGCCGTGGCCCCCTTGCGCGAGCTGGCGGCCATCCTGCGCTCCGACACGGGGCACAACACCATCTTCACGATTGACGTCGAAGGCGTCGGCGCGAGCGAGGTGATGTTCCACGACCGGCAGATCGACCCCGTGCGGGGCCGTCTGGTTCACGCGGACCTGAAGCGCCTGGTCAAGGGCCAGAAGATCGAAGTCACGGTGCCGGTTCACCTGACGGGCGAGCCCGTCGGCGTGCGCGAGGAGTCGGGCCACCTCGAACAGGTCTTGCGCGAGATTTCGGTGCGCTGCGACCCGCGCAACATCCCGGAGGCGTTCGAGCTGGACGTGTCGAACCTGGGCGTCCACGACGTGCTGCACGTCTCGGACATCCCCGTGGACCCGGACGTGGAGATTCTGGACGAGCCCGAGGCCGTCATCGCCACGGTCGGCATCATCCGCGAGGAGCCCGTCGAGACCGCCGAGGCGGCCGAGGAGCAGGCCGAGCCCGAAGTCATCGGCAAGGGCAAGAAGGAAGACGAAGAGGAAGGCGCGTAGAAGTAAGAAGGAAAAAGGTAAAGGGCAGAAGGGAAGACGAGAAGAAAGCTCTTCGCCTTTACTCCTACCTTCCGCTTTTTCACTTCTGCCTTTTGCCTTATGTTCATCGTCGGCCTCGGCAACCCTGGCGCGGAGTACGAGGGGACGCGCCACAACGTCGGCTTCATGGTGGTCGACCTGCTCGCGCGCGAGGCGCAGGCGCAGGTCAAGCGCAAGGAGTGCCGGGCGCTCGTCGGGCGCGCGGAGCTTGAGGGCCGTAGGGTCGAACTCGTCAAGCCGCAGACGTACATGAACCTGAGCGGCGAGTCGGTGGCCTGCCTGCTCGGTAAGCAGGAGTCGAAGGAGGCGGCCGCGCGCGAGATGATCGTCATCAGCGACGACCTGGCGCTGCCCTTCGGGACGATACGGCTGAGAAGGCGCGGCTCCGCGGGCGGGCACAACGGGCTGAAGTCGGTCATCGCGGCGCTGAAGACGGACGAGTTCATGCGCCTGCGCATAGGCATCCAGCCCGAGCACCCCGTCGGCGACACCAAGAGTTTCGTCCTGGACGAATTCGCCAGGGGCGAGCGCGCCGCGCTCGCAGAAATTTTAGAACGGAGCGCAGCGGCGCTCCGGGCCGTCCTCCGCGACGGCATTGACAAAGCAATGGCACTTTACAACAGTGACCAGTCGCGAGTGACGGGTGACGAGCAGTAAGACAGTCTTCAACCCGTCGCCCGCAACTTGCAACTGTTCTTAACCCCCTTCTTGCTTCACTCGACGTAGTGAGGCTAGACATCCAAGAGGAGGATGAATTTTGGCTACGCAAAGAACCTACGAGGTGATGTTCATCGTGGACGCCGGCGCGTCCGAGGACGACATCACGCGCCTCAACGAAACCCTGCAACAGATCATCACGGACCAGGGCGGGACCGTCACCAAGCAAGAGAACATGGGACGCCGCCAGTTGGCCTACCCGATTGGACACCGCACCGAGGGCCACTACGTGCTCTTCGAGGTCGACGGCTCGGGCCGCGAGATAGCCGAGCTTGAGCGCCGCATGCGCGTCAACGACCAGGTCGTGCGCTACATCACCGTCCGCGTTGACGAGGACCGCCGCCGCGCGGAGAAGTTCAAGGCCAAGCGCGCGCGCCGCGCCAGCAAGCGAGGAGGCTTCTCCGGCACCGCCACCCGCGGCGGCGGCGCGGCGACGGGGACCAACGCGTCCGGCGAGGGCCAGGAATCATAAACAGTATTCAGTCGTCAGCAGTCAGCCGTAAGCCGGGCGCGAGCAGTCGTGCCGAGTGCCGGCGACTGATTGCCGGCTGCTTTGATGAGAGGAAAGATTATGTCCAGTAATTACGAAGAGCGTGAGCGCGGGTTCGACCGCGACGACGACGGCGACGGCGGGCGCGGCGGGCGCGGCGGCCAGGGCGGCGGGCGCGGCGGCGGCCGGCGCATGCACCGCAGGAAAATCTGCCGCTTCTGCATAGAGAAGGTCGACCTGATCGACTTCAAGGACGTGAAGCTCTTGCAGAGCTACATCCCCGAGCGCGGCAAGATTCTGCCGCGGCGCATTTCGGGCGCGTGCGCCACGCACCAGCGCATGCTCTCGGAGGCCATCAAGCGGGCGCGCAACATCGCGCTCCTGCCCTACGCCACGGACTAAACGAGGAGGAGAAAAGAAAATGGCACACACGAACGTCCTCCTGCGCGAAGACATAGACGACCTCGGAGCGCGGGGCGAGATAGTCAGGGTCAAGGCGGGCTACGCGCGCAACTACCTGCTCCCGCGTAAGCTCGCCGTCGAGGCGACCGCGAGCAACGTCCGCCAGATCGAGCAGGAGCGCGCGGCTCTGCTCAAGAAGGAGGCCAGGGAGAAGTCTAGCGCCGAGGGCCAGGCCGATCAGTTGCGGGCGGTCCGCCTGAGCTTCACACGCAAGGTCGGCGAGCACGGCATCCTGTACGGCTCCGTGACCTCGATGGACATCGCGGAGGCCCTGAAGGAGCGCGGCTACGAAGTTGACCGCCGCCGCATCACCTTGCGCGAGGCGATCAAGGAGACGGGCGAGTTCACGGTCCCCGTGCGACTGCACCGCGAGGTGACGGTCGATCTTCCGGTCGAAGTCACGGGCGAAGGCGGCGCGAAGCCTGCGGCCGAAGCGCCGGCCGCGACGCCGACGCCGGCCGAAGGCGCGGCGGGAGATGAAACGACCACCGAGGCGGCCGCCGAAGAGGGCGGGAGCGAAGTCGGGAACGGCTAAAAACAGGCGCGCGGGCGAGGCCGACGATTGACCGTTGGCTCGCCCGCACGCCTTATAGTATAGTGCGCTGCAAGCGCGGGCCGCGCCTTCCGGGCGGTGACCGAAAGGCCGACGATGCGCTTGCGGCTTTTTTGTCTTTACCCGCGGGTTACGTCTTCAAACTTTCGTTTTCATAACAGTCTCTTTTCCGTAGTTCTCCCGATGGCAAACTTCGCCGCCGACACGTCGCGCGATCAGATGTTGGAGAGGCCGCTGCCCAACAGCGCCGAAGCCGAGCGCGCCATCCTCGGCGCGATCCTTCTGGACAACTCGCTCGTCAGCCAGGCCATAGAGCTCTTAAGGCCCGAGGACTTTTACGTCCCCTCGCACCGCCGCATCTTCCTGGCGATGATCGCGCTCTTCGAGCACGGCTCCGAGATCAACCCGATTCTCATCGCGGAGGAACTCAAGCGCGACGGCGCGATTGAAAGTGTCGGCGGCCTGACCTTCATCACCAACCTGACCTACGGGCTCCCGCACTTCGCGAACGTCGCCGCCTACGCCAAGATCGTCGGCGACAAGTCCATGCTGCGCCAGCTCATCAAGGTCTGCAACAAGGTCACATCCGAGGCGCTCGAAGAGGAGGACGAGGCCGAGGTCATCCTCGACCACGCCGAGCAGGCCATCTTCGCGCTCGCCGACGAGCGCACGCGCCAGGGCTTCTCGCACGTCAAGCCCATCGCCGACGCCATGCTCGAGCACGTCCAGGAGATGGCCGGGCGCTCCGCCATGCTGACGGGCCTCACGACCGGCTTCAACGACCTCGACTCGATGACCTCCGGCCTACAGCCCTCCGACCTCATCGTCGTCGCCGCCAGGCCGTCAATGGGGAAGTGCCTCGCCTTCGACAGCGAGATACTGCTGGATGACGGCAGCGTCCAGACCATCGAGCAGGTTTACCGCGACCGCACCGGCCGCCTGCTCACGCTGGGCGACGACCTGAGGTTCGGGCCGACCTCGCCCTCGGATTTCATAGACGACGGGGTGAAGCCCGTTTACCGCGTGACGACGCGGCTCGGGCGCGTGGTCGAAACAACCCTTCCGCATCCTTTCCTGACCGCCGGCGGTTGGCGTCCCCTTCACCAGTTAAGGGCAGGGGACAGGGTCGCGGTCCCGCGCGTCCTGAATGTCTTCGGCGAAGAGAGGATGCGCGAGTGCGAAGTGAAACTGCTCGCGTACCTCATAGGCGACGGCTGCCTGACAACAAGTTCGCCCGTCTTCACGGTAGGGGAGCCCGAGCTGCGGGAAGATTTCGAAAAAGCGGTCGCGGACTTCGGCGGGGTCGAGGCCGTCCCGGCGAACAGTCAAGACCGCACCTCCAGCCTACGCATACGGAAGCTCAAGGGCTCCGGCGGGAGGACGAATCCCGTCACCGCGTGGCTGACCGGGTTGGGCCTCTACGGCCGCGACAGTCATACGAAATTCATTCCCCCGCGGGTGTTCAAGCTTGAGCGAAGCCTGCTCGCGCTTTTCCTCAACCGGCTGTTCTCGACGGACGGTTGGGCCACGGTCTTGAGCAGCGGACAGTCGCAACTGGGCTTCTCTTCGGTCAGCGAGCGGCTGGCGCGTCAGGCTCAGCACCTGTTGCTGCGCTTCGGCGTCGTCGCTTCGTTGAGAAAGCGGCGCGTCAAGTACGGGGACGAAAGACGCGTGTCCTGGCAACTGGATATTACAGACGCTCGCTCGATCAGGGCTTTCGCAGACGAGATAGGAATACACGGAAAAGAGAGCGCTCTTTACTCAGTCAAAGTGGCCCTGGAGAAGAGGAAATATCAGACGAACCGAGACCTGATTCCCGTCAACGTGTGGGAGAAGATAGCGCTGCTCAAGGGCGCTGAGTCGTGGGCGGCCCTGGCGCGGCGGGCGGGCATCAAAGGACACACCAACACACACGCGTGCAAGCGAGCCTTGACGCGAGACGGGCTGTTGACTTTAGCCCTCGCGCTCAAGAACGCCGCCCTTCAGCGACTCGCGTCCAGCGACCTCTACTGGGACGAGATCGTCTCAATCGAGCCGGCCGGCCGCAAGCAGGTTTACGACCTGACGGTCCCCGCAACGCATAATTTCGTCGCCAACGACATCTGCGTTCACAACACCAGCCTCTGTTTGACTCTGGCACAGAACGCGGCGATCCAGGCGCAGGCGGTGGTGGGCGTCTTCTCGCTCGAAATGTCTAAGGAGTCGCTGGTGATGCGCATGCTCTCGTCGGAGGCGAGGGTCGACGCGCACCGCTTCCGCAGCGGGTTCCTCTCGCGCGACGAGTGGGCGCGGCTCGCGGGCGCGCTGGGGACGCTGGCCGAGACCAAGATTTTCATAGACGACACGCCGGGCATCTCTGTGCTGGAGATGCGCGCCAAGGCGCGGCGGCTCGCCGCCGAGCAGAAGAAGCTGGACCTCATCATCGTCGACTACCTGCAACTGATGTCCGGCTCGTCGCGCCGCGTGGAGTCGCGCCAGCAGGAGGTCTCGCAAATCTCGCGCGAGCTGAAGGCGCTGGCGAAGGAGTTGAACGTCCCCTTAATCGCCCTCTCGCAGCTCTCGCGCGCCCCCGAGAATCGCACGGACCACCGCCCGCAACTCGCGGACTTACGCGAGTCGGGCGCAATCGAGCAAGACGCCGACGTGGTGGCTTTCATCTACCGGGAGGAGCAGTACAGCCGCACGGAGGAGAACGCTGGGATTGCGGAGATTATTATCGCCAAGCAGCGCAACGGGCCGACGGGCACGGCGAAGCTGGCGTTTTTGAAAGAATTCACCCGGTTCGAAAATATGTGGCGCGAGTGATCGTGTCCGGCGCGCGTGTGCGGAAAGTGTAAGGGGGGCGGATTGACTTCAGAGGCGACGCCGGAAACTGGCACAGGGGCCAGCGTGGAGACTGAGGGGCAGCGGCCGACGTGGGCGCTGATAGACCTCGACGCGCTGGCCTCTAACTTTCGCTGGGTGCGCGGGCGCGTGGCGGCGGGCGTGCGCGTGATGGCTGTCGTCAAGGCCAACGCCTACGGGCACGGGGCCGCGCGTTGCGCGCGGAGACTCGCGGCCGAAGGCGCGGACTGGTTCGGCGTGGCGCTGCCGGAGGAGGGCTTGGAACTCAGGCGCGCGGGCATCACGCAGCCCGTGCTCTCGCTCGGCGGCTTCTGGGAAGGACAGGAGCGGCTGTGCCTCGGCGAGCGCATCGTGCCGGTCGTCTACAGGCTGGACATGATCGAGGCGTTGGACCGCGCGGCCGGCGAGGCGGGCACGGTCGCGGACGTTCACCTCAAGGTTGACACCGGCATGGGCCGCCTCGGCGTGCGCTACGACGAACTGGGCCAGTTCGCGGACGCGCTCCGCCCCTTCAGGAACGTGCGCGTGGACGGCGTGATGACGCACTTCGCCGCCGCAGACGACCCGGACCAGAATTGCTTCACGGATGAGCAGGTCGCGCGCTTCCGCCGCGCCGTCGGGCTCCTGCGCGAGCGCGGGCACAATCCCACATTCGAAGACCTTGCCAACTCGGCGGGGACGTTCGCGCACCCGGCCGCGTGGGGCAACATGGTCCGCCCCGGCGGCGTCTTGTACGGGCTGTGGCGCGACATCCTGCCGCCCGCGCCGGAAGCGCCGCCGCTGCTCCCCGTCATGTCGCTGCGCACGCGCGTTACGCTCGTCAAGCGCGTTCACCCCGGAGAGACGCTCGGCTACGGCTGCACGTTCGAGGCGTCCAGGGAGACGACGGTCGCCACCCTGCCCATAGGCTACAACGACGGCTACGTGAGGGCGCTCTCGAACCGCGGGCGCGCGATAGTGCGCGGGCAGTACGCGCCCGTCGTGGGCCGCATCTCCATGGACCTGACTATCATGGACGTAACGGACGTGCCCGGCGTGCGAAGCGGCGACACCGTGACGCTCATCGGCGCGGCCGGCGGCCTCTCGGTCCCCGCCGAGGACATAGCCAGGACCGCCGGCACGCTCTCCTACGAAATCACCTGCGGCATCAGCGCCCGCGTCCCCAGAGTGTACAAAGAGGGTGAATAGCGAATGGTGAATGGAGAAAAGCCATGCTCCTGTTCACCGTCCGCTATTCACCCTCCTCGTTTACTGCATGACGAAGTTGTAGGTGATGACGCCCGAGACTTTGACCGGCTGGTCCGAGAGGTAGGTCGGGGTGAAGCGCGCCTGGTAGGCGGCCTGGACTGACTCCCGCAGCAGGAGCTGGTGCCCGCTGAGGGCGCGCGCGGAGACCACCTTGCCCTGCTCGTCTATCAGGACCTGCACCTGGACGACGCCCGCGGCGCGCGCGGCCTTGGCGATGGCCGAATAGACGGGCTTCGGCAACTGAATCGCCATGCTGTTGATGACGCCCTTGCTGACGGTCGTCGGCGGCTTCACGACCTTCTTCACCACCACAGGCGGCGGGGGCGCGGCCTTCGCCATCTCTTCCAATTCGGCAGTGCCTGGGCCAGTGCCCCTGCCGCCCGGAGGGCCTCCGCCGGGCTTGTTGCCCGCGTTCCCGAAGATGTTATCGTTCGGGCCGGGCGTTCCGACCCTGAACTTCGTCCCCGGCGGAAGCTCCGGCGCGGGCGGCGAGACCATCGCCTCGTTCTCCACGCGGTTCGGGTCCATCACGGTCGTGACGGGCGTTTCTCTGACCACCGCGACTCTCTGCTCGTTGCTCCCGCCTCCGGCCTCGCGCCTCGCGGCAAGTGGTCTAGGGGCCGGCTGCACTTCAGACGATTCGACCGGCGTGATCATCGAGACCAGCTCAAGGTTCTGGGCCTCGACGTGAGTGTTGTAGGCGTAGATGCTCCCGACGCCGATTGCCAGGAAGATTACGGCGTAGACCCCTAGCGTGCCGAGGAAGAACCAGCCCTTGCGCGCGGTATCACCTCTATGAGAATTCGATTCGACAAGATTTCCAAACATCTTTGCTTCCTCCCATGCCGGTGCCATGCGGGTCCAGGGAGCCTTATGCTCTCCATCCTTAGACCCCGGCGAGCGCGCACTTGTTCCAGAAAAACGGTGGGCAGCAGGCAGTGGGCAGTGGGCAGTTAACAACAAGGCAGCCGGGCGTGATTGACCCGGCTGCCTCTTTTCTTTTGTCTTTTCTTAACTGCCCACTGCCCACTGCCAACCGCCAACTTTTTCTGCTACGATTGCGGCGTCTACGCGAGCCCGAGGGTTTTTGTCTCCCTGCCTTTGACTTCTACATTCTGCTATTTCGGAGGAGCGACTCATGGCCGAAGAGCGCGCGTCGGCGACGGCCGTCGCCGACGCGGAAGAACTCAACCCTTACGAAATCGCCAAGCAGCAATTCGACCGCGCCGCCGAGTACCTTGACCTGGACGACTCCATGCGGCGCGTGCTGAAGAACGCCAAGAGGCAGTTGGTCGTCTCCATCCCCGTCAAGATGGACAACGGGGAGGTGCAGGTCTTCGAGGGCTACCGCGTCCAGCACAACATCGCGCGCGGCCCGGCCAAGGGCGGCATACGCTACCACCCGAACGTGACGATTGACGAGGTCAAGGCGCTGGCCTCCTGGATGACGTGGAAGTGCGCGACCGTCGGCATCCCTTACGGCGGCGGCAAGGGCGGCGTCGTCTGCGACCCCAAGGCGCTCTCGCGCGGCGAGCTCGAACGCCTGACGCGCCGCTACGCCTTCGAGATCGCTCCCATCATCGGGCCCGACAGCGACATCCCCGCGCCGGACGTTTACACGGACGAGCAGACGATGGCCTGGATCATGGACACCATCTCGATGGTCCGCGGGCACACCGAACTCGGCGTCGTCACCGGCAAGCCCCTCTCGCTCGGCGGCTCGCACGGGCGCGCGGAGGCCACGGCGCGCGGCTGCCTCTACGCGCTGCGCGAGGCGTGCCGCGTGCAGGGAATGGAATTAAAAGAGGCGCGCGTCGCCGTCCACGGCTTCGGCAACGCGGGCGCGAACATCGCGCGGCTCGTCGCGGACGACGGAGCGCGCGTCGTCGCCATGTCCGACTCGCGCGGCGGGGTCTTCAACGAGGGCGGGATCGACGTTGACGCGGCGCTGCGGCACAAGAAGCAGACGGAGATGCTGCGCGGGCTCAAGGACACGAAAGAGTTCGCGGCCGACGACGTGCTCGGCGTCGAGTGCGACATCCTGCTGCCCTCGTCCCTGGAAAACGTCATCACACTGGAGTCGGTCGGGCAGGTCAAAGCCAAGATCATCGCGGAACTAGCCAACGGCCCGACGACTCCGGGCGCGGACCGCGTGCTGGCGGACCAGGGCGTCTTCCTCGTCCCGGACATCCTGGCGAACGCGGGCGGCGTCACCGTCAGCTACTACGAGTGGGTGCAGGACCTGTATTCTTATTTCTGGTCCGAGAGCGAGATCAACAGCCGCCTGGAGCAGACCATGCGCGCGGCGTTCCAGGCCGTGCACGAGAAGGCGCAGCAGTTCGACACGGACATGCGCACGGGCGCGTACATCCTCGCCGTCGACCGCGTGGCCGAGGCCACGCGCGTCCGCGGCATCTTCCCGTAAGATTTCATGGAGAAGCGATGGCAGACGAAATCATTGTTTACGAGAAGCCCACTTGAACGAAGTGTCGTGAGCTTGACCGGCTGCTCCGTGAGAGCGGCGTTGCGTTCGAGAAGGTTAATTACTACATAGAGCCGCTGGGCGAAAAGAAGCTGCGCGAGTTGTTGAAGAAAATGAAGCTGCGCCCGCGCGACATCCTGCGCACGGGCGAGTCGGCCTACCGCGAGCTGGGTTTGGGGAAGGGCGAGTTCTCCGACGACGAGCTCGTCGCGCTCATGGTCGAGCACCCGGACCTGATTCAGAGGCCGATTGTCGAGCGCGGGGCCAGGGCCGTGCTCGGCCGCCCCGTGGAAAACGTCAAAGCACTTTTGTGAGGCCGTGAAATCAGTAAAGCCGCTCTTCCTGCTTCTCCTTCTCGCGCTGGCCGCCGGCGACTCCTTCTCGACTCCGAAGGCCAAAGTCACCAAAGAGACAATCGTCTCGGATGGAAAGAAGCGCGCCTACTCCCTCTTCGTCCCCGAGGGCCTGTCGGCGTCTAAGCCCGCGCCGCTTCTCGTCCTGCTGCACGGCTCTTGGGAAAGGGGGTCGTCGTACGTGGAGAGGTGGAAAGACCTCGCGGCGGTGGAAGGTATTATTCTGGCCGGGCCGGATTCGAAAAATAACAAGGGCTGGGCGACGCCCGTCGACGGCCCCGACTTCCTGCGCGACCTCGTCGAATCGCTGAAAGCTAAATATCCCATCCACCCGCGCAGGGTTTACCTCTTCGGCCACTCGGCGGGCGCGGCCCACGCGCTCTACATGTCGCTTTTCGAGTCCCAGTATTTCGCCGCGGCCGCGATTTACGCGGGGCTCTTGCCGGAGCAAGGCTACAGGCTCATCAATCTCGCGAGGCGCAAAATCCCGTTCGGCATCTGGGTCGGGACCGCCGACCCCTTAGTCCCCATCCCCGCGGCGCGAACGACGCGCGACAAGCTCCTCGCGGGCGGCTTCAGCGTGCAACTGACCGAGATACCCAACTACGACCATTGGTACAACGACCGCGCCTCGAAGATTAACAAGGAGGTGTGGGCCTTCCTGACTCAGCACGAGCTGTCGGAAGACCCGCAGTACGTGCAGTACCAGTTCCCAAAGTAGCGCGCGCCGGAAGGACGGGCGGGACCGGCGACTATTTCTCCTCACTGTTGCCTGGCCCGCCGCAGGCTTTCGGCCACGTCGTAGCTCTTCGGGTTCAACGCAAGAGCGCGCTCGAAATTCTTGACGGCCTCGGCCTTGTTGCCGAGCCTGAGCAGCGCCTCGCCTGTGGCGAAGTAGGCGCGGAACGAATGCGCGTTCTCCTCCTCGTTCAGCTTGAAGAGGACGAGCGCCTGCTCCGGCTTCTTCTCGTTCAGCAGCCGCTGGCCCGCGACGAGCAGCGGGTCTTCGGTGTCTGCGTAGCGGTTGACCGGGTCCGCTTTGAACTCGCGGAACTTCTTCACCGCCAACTCGACGCCGCCCGCGGTCAGCGCCTCATTCAACATATCCGCGAGCGACTGGCACGGCGTGTAATCGAGCGCCGCCTTGAGCGCGGGGTCCGCGTTCGTTCTGTAGTCTTCCGAAGACAGCTCGGCCGTTACGTCCGGGGCCGTCCACTGCCGCGTGTCCTGCGGGTGCCAGTCCTGCCAGTAGTAGACGGAGACGCGCACGGTGAGCTGGCTGTTCGGCAGCGTGATCCTTCGCGAGTCGCCGTAATGATTCCCCCTCGAAGCCGAGGGCTCGCCGACGAAGACGGCTTTGGTGTACTTCTCCAGGTGGTTCAGGAGGAACTGCGCGGCCGACCACGTGCCGCGCCCCATGAGGACGAACAATCTGCCCCGCTGGTCAAACTTCGACTTGATGAGGCCGATTTCGAGCGAGCGTAGGAGTTCGCCGTTGCCGCCGCGGTTGAGGCGCAGGTCCAGGATTAATCTCTCCACGTCGTTGGCCTCCGCGAAGGCCAGCAGGCGCTGTGTGAAGGCCGCGAAGGTCTCCTTCTCCTTGTCCAGCACCTGATTGATCTGGACGTAGAGAGCGCGCCTGTCTTTCAGGCGCTCGAACCAGAACTTGTCCGTGGCATCTTTCAGCCAGAGGGGCGCGGGAGCGCCTCCCGCGTCGCGCATGTCCACCCAGCCCGCCTTCGGCATCCAGGTCGTGTCCGTGTCGGGCGGAATGAGGTCCGCCGCGCCCGCGGGGCTCAGCGTGACCTCGCGGCGCTTGCCGCCCTGCTCGACGGTGAGGATCACGGATTCCGTGTCTTCCACGAGGCCGAGTGCGTGCAGGACTTCGGGCATGACGAGCAGGTGCGGCGCGAAGAATTTGATCCCCATCTCGTTGTCGCGCCCTATGATTTCTCGCGCGCGGGCCAGGGCCTCGTCCGCGCCGGCTGTGCCAATCTTGACGACGCGCGCTCCGACCAGCGCGGCGTGCTGGCGCTCGGCGGCGCGTACGAAGAGGCCGTCTTTGAAGAGGTAGAGCTTGACGGGAAGTGCGCGGAAGCCGATCTTGGGGTCGCGCGTCGGGGCGACGTTCGTGTGCCCGTCGCCGACCGTCGCGGCGATGCGCGCCATCTCGACTATGATCTGGTGGCGCGCGAGCTGCGGAATGCGCTCGTTGAGTCTGCGGACGGCCGTTTCGAACTGCTCGCGCGGCATCGTGTGGAAGAGGTTGTTGTGGCGCAGCGGCATCTGCTCGGCCATGTAACGCAAGTCCTCGCGCCAGCGCTCGGCCTCGGCCTTGTCGACGGGCGTTGTCTTGACGCTTTGCGCGCGGGCGGGGGAGAAGAGGGCGACGAGAAACAACAATGCCCCGAGCAAGGGGGCGTGAATTCTCTGCATTAAATATTCACCTCGGACGGCGTGAAAGTTAAAAAGTGCAGGCGCGTAAAATTACTCGCTCTGCTCTCGAAAACACCGCCCGGAGCATTTGTGTGGCAAAAAACTATAACTTGAAAGCCGGAGCTGAGAGGCATCTCTCCGGGGCGTTTGCCGTTCGTAACGGGGGCTGATTAACTGAAGTGCAGGATGGCTCCAAAATTGGTAAAATGGGCGGCAACTCCCGGATAATTTAGCTCGCGTAGGAGGCTTCGCAGGGCGGGGCCAGGCGGGGCGAGGAGTGTGGAGAAGAAGAGAGTGGCGAAAGCACCAGCGACAGTTTACGTGTGCCAGAACTGCGGGCACCAGACCCGCAAGTGGCTCGGCAAGTGCCCTGACTGCGGCGAGTGGAACTCGTTCGTGGAGGAGCGGGCGCGCGTCGCGCCGAAGAAGGAGGGCGCGGCCTCGCGCGGCGGCTTCCAGTTGCGCGAGGTCAAGCCGGTCGCCTACCGCGAGATCGAATCCCAGGACGACGCGCGCGTCTCCTCCGGCATTGAAGAGTTCGACCGCGTGCTCGGCGGCGGCGTCGTGCCGGGAAGTTTAGTTCTCATCGGCGGCGATCCCGGCATCGGCAAGTCCACGCTTTTGGCACAGGCGGCCGACAAGCTGAGCGGGCAGGGCATGAAGGTGCTCTACGTCTCGGGCGAGGAGTCTGAGCGGCAAATCAAGATGCGCGGCGAGCGCCTCGGGCTCGAAGCGGAGAACCTGTTCCTGCTGCCGGAGACGAACCTCGAAAGCATCTTCGGCGAGATAGAGCGCATGAGGCCCGACGTGATAATCGTCGATTCGATTCAGACGGTCTTCTCCTCGGGCATCGAGTCTGCCCCAGGCTCCGTCTCGCAGGTGCGCGAGGTCGCGGGCCAGTTCCTGCTGCTCGCCAAGAACCGCACGATCCCAGTCTTCCTCATCGGCCACGTCACGAAGGAAGGCTCCATCGCCGGCCCCAAAGCGCTCGAACACATCGTCGACACGGTGCTCTACTTCGAGGGCGAGCGCCACCACAACCACCGCATCGTGCGCGCCACGAAGAACCGCTTCGGCGCGGCCAACGAGGTCGGCGTCTTCGAGATGACGGGCTCGGGGCTGGTCGCCGTGGCGAACCCGTCCGAGATGTTCCTGCAGGAGCGGCCAGAGGGCGTCGCCGGCTCGGTCGTGACCGCCTGCATGGAAGGGACGCGGCCCATGCTGGTGGAGATTCAGGCGCTCGTCTCCGGCTCGAAGTACGGCGCGGCGCGGCGCGGCGGGGAGGAAGAAGGCGGGCGGGCCAATCGAAGGAGCGAGGAGTTCGGCGGGCGCGGCCGCCGCGTGGCTCAGGGCGTTGACTACAATCGCCTGTCGTTGCTCATCGCCATGCTGGAGAAGCACGTAGGGTTCCCTCGCCTGAGCGACGACGTGTTTGTGAACGTCGCGGGCGGGATGGAGATTGACGAGCCGGCCTCGGACTTGGGCGTCGTCGCCGCCGTCGTGTCGAGCATTCGGGAGAAGCCGATTGACAAGGAGGTGGCCGTCTTCGGCGAAGTCGGCCTGACGGGCGAGGTGCGCGGCGCGATGCACGCCGAGGGGCGCGCGCGCGAGGCCCAGACGCTCGGCTTCAAAAAGATCATCATGCCCGCCTCGAACAAACCCGGCCTCGAACGCCTGCTCGGCGTGCGCGTCGTCGGCGTCCGCTCAGTCGAGGAGGCGCTGGACGAGCTGTTTTAATTTCGGCCCGCCAAAAAGGATTTCGTGACGCCGCGTCAGGAGCGTGCTAATATGCTCCATCATGCGGACGAACGTCATACTAATCAGATTAGTTTTCACGGCCATCCTGGTCACGTCCGGCTACGTCCTGCACCCCGTCTCGGGCCGCCTGCTCGCGTCCACGGGGCTCGTCTCCGAACCTCTGGCCTCGAAAATCGTCTCCGCCGCGCTGGCCGCCCTGGTCGCCGCCGCGATCATCTTCTTCGAGGTGCGCATCCGGCGCGCCTCCCTGAAGACGCTCATCGGCGCGGCCGTCGGCTCGATTCTCGGCATCGTCGGGGCCTACCTGATCGGGTCGCTCATCAGCCGGCAGGAGTCCCTGGCCGTCGCCCCGGAGATGAAGACTTTCCTGACGCTCTCGCTGACCTTCTTCATGGCCTACGTCGGGCTGATGGTCGGCGCGGCCAAGGGCGACTACCTGGACCTCTCGGCCCTGGGCGGGATTTTCAGCGACAAGACCATGCGGCGCGACTACAAGATTCTGGACACGTCCGTCATCATCGACGGGCGCATCGCCGACGTGGCCGAGACGGGTTTCCTCGGCGGAACAATCGTCATCCCGCAGTTCATCCTGCGCGAGCTGCAACAGGTGGCGGACTCGCCCGACTCCTCCAAGCGCCAGCGCGGCCGCCGCGGCCTCGACATGCTCAACCGCCTTCAGAACAACAACGCGCTCGACATACAGATCGTCGAGACGGACTTCCCGGCCGTGCGCGAAGTCGATTTGAAGCTGATAGAGCTGGGCAAGCAGCTCGACGCCGTCATCGTGACCAACGACTTCAACCTCAACAAAGTGGCACAGCTCAGGGGCGTCAACGTGCTCAACATCAACGAGCTGGCGAACGCCCTGAAGCCCGTCGTGCTGCCGGGCGAGGCGATGCGCGTCTTCATCCTGAAGGAAGGCAAGGAGTACAACCAGGGCGTCGCCTATCTGGACGACGGGACGATGGTCGTCGTGGACAACGCGCGCAAGCTCATCGGCCGCAACGCGGACATCGCCGTCACGAGCGTGCTGCAAACGACGGCCGGCAAGATGATCTTCGGCCGCCTCTGGGAAGAGTCGGGCGAGAACGGCACCGCCGAGCAGCGCATGAACGGGACCGCGCGCCGGCCCGTGCGCGACATACGCCCCGCGCCCCAGCGCGTCGCGGACGAAGGATAAGAGCAGTGGGCAGCAGGCAGTGGGCGGTGGGCAGTTAAAGCAACCTGTCTTAACTGCCCACCGCCTTCTGCCTACTGTTTTATGAACGTTGCCATCATCGCCGCGGCCGGGCGGGGGACGCGGCTGGGCGGGGAGCGCGCCAAGCAGTTCATAGAGCTGGCGGGCAGGCCCGTCATCATTCACACGCTCGAACGGTTCGAGCGGTGCGCCGAGATTCAAGAAGTGATTGTGGTCTTGCCCGCGGCCGACGCGGCCGAGTTTCTGGCCCACGCGGGCAGGTACGGGCTGCGTAAGCTGGCGCGCGTCGTCGCGGGCGGCGCGACCCGCGCCGAATCCGTCTGGTGCGGCCTCCAGGCCGTCCGCGCGGCCACCGCCGAGATAGTCGCCGTGCACGACGGCGTGCGCCCCTTCGTCACCCCCGACGAGATCGGCCGGACAGTTCGCGCGGCGCAAGACTCGGGCGCGGCCGTCCTCGCCGCGCCGGCCGTAGATACCATCAAAGAAGTCTTAGACGACAGAGTCGTGCGCACCCTTGAGCGCTCTCGACTGCGCCGCGCTCTCACGCCGCAGTGCTTTCGCTACGAGCTGCTGCGCCGCGCCTACGAGCAGCGGCCCGAGCTGGTCTCGGCGGCGACCGACGACAGCTCCCTCGTCGAGGCGCTCGGCGCGATTGTCTCAATCGTCGAAGGCGACGCGCGCAACATCAAGATTACGCGCCCGGAAGACATAGCGCTGGCTGAGATCATCCTGGACGACTTCAGAGATTAGTCCAAGGTCTAAAGTCCGAGATCAAAGATTGGGGGCTCACTGACTTTGGACTTCGGGCGTTGGGCTTTAGACTTATGTACCGCATCGGCATCGGGCACGACACGCATCGGCTGACGGAGGGGCTGCCGCTCATCCTGGGCGGCGTGCGCGTCGAGTCGCTGCGCGGGGCCGAGGGCCATTCGGACGCGGACGCGCTCTCGCACGCCGTGGCCGACGCCATCCTCGGGGCCTTGTGCGAAGGCGACCTGGGCGTGCACTTCCCGGACCGCGACCCGCGTTGGAAGGACGCGGACAGCCTGGACCTGCTGGCGCGCGTGGTGTGGCTGGCGAAGGGGCGCGGCTGGCGCGTCGTCAACGTGGACGCCACTGTGATGCTAGAGCGGCCGCGCCTCAGGCCCTACGTCGAGGAGATGCGCGAGCGGCTGGCGCAGACGCTGAACGTGGAGCCCTCGTGCGTCAGCGTGAAGGCGAAGACTGGCGAGGGCGTCGACGCCGTCGGCCACTGCGAGGCCGTGACCGTGCAGGCCGTGATTCTGCTGGAGACGATAACGAAATGATGAACGCGGAATGCGGAGTGATGAATGAAAGACGAGCGCCTTTTAATTCATCGTTCCTCGTTCCGCATTCATCATTTCTCTTACGGGGTGATTGTTGAGACCGCAGGACGTGATACGCAAGAAGCGGGACGGGCGCGCGCTCTCGCGCGAGGAGATTAATTTCTTCGTCGGGGGCGTGACGAGCGGCCGGCTTGCCGATTACCAGGCTTCGGCCCTCTTGATGGCCGTCTTCCTGAACGGCATGAGCGCCGACGAGACCGCGTGGCTGACGGAGGCCATGCTCCGCTCGGGCGTCTCGCTCGACTTCTCGGACATAGAGAAGCCGAAAGTCGATAAGCACTCGACGGGCGGCGTCGGCGACAAGGCTTCGCTCATCCTCGCCCCCGTGGCCGCGTGCTGCGGCGCGGCCGTCCCCATGATTTCCGGGCGGGGCCTGGGGCACACGGGCGGCACGCTCGACAAGCTCGAATCAATCCCCGGCTACCGCGTGCACCTAGAGCTCGCAGAGTTCCGCGCGATTCTCGAAAAGGTCGGCTTCGCGATGATGGGCCAGACCGCGGAGATCGCGCCCGCCGACAAGAAGCTCTACGCGCTCAGGGACGCGACCGCCACGGTCGAGGCCATCCCGCTCATCGTCGGCTCCATCATGTCCAAGAAGATGGCCGCCGGCCTGGACGCCCTCGTCCTGGACGTTAAAACTGGCACAGGCGCTTTCATGTCCGAGGAGGAGGACGCCCGCGCGCTCGCCCGCGCGCTGGTCGCGACCGGCAACTCTTTCGGCGTGCGCACCGAAGCCCTCCTGACGGACATGAGCCAGCCGCTCGGGCGCGGCGTCGGCCACGCGATTGAGGTGCGCGAGTGCGTCGAAATCTTGAGGAACGAGGCGGGGCCGGGGGCCGAAGAGGTCCGCGAACTCTCGCTCGAACTGGCCGCGCGGATGGTCGCGCTCTCCGGCGTGGAGCCGTCGCTCGATGCGGCGCGCGAGAAGACGCGGCGCTCGCTCGAATCCGGCTCGGCGCTCGAATGTTTCCGCCAAAACGTCATAGCTCAGGGCGGCGACCCGCGCGTCTGCGACGAGCCCGCGCGACTTCTTCCTTTGACACCGCACGAGGTTAGGGTAGAATCCCCGCGCACCGGGTTTGTCACCGAGATTGACACGGCCGAAGTGGGCCACGCCGTCGCGGCCCTGGGCGGCGGGCGCACGCGCATCGAGGACGCGATTGACCACGCGGTCGGCTACAGCGCCGAGGCGAAAATCGGCGACCGCGTCCGCGAGGGCGACGCCCTGGGCCTGCTCTACTGCCGCGACTTGGCGCAAGCACGCGAGGCCCTGGAGCGCATACGCGCCGCGTACCAGCTCGGCGACGAACGAGCACCCGCGCCCCCACTGATTAAGGAAGTAATCACAGCATGAAGTCGTCTCGTCCACGGAGAAGTCCGGCCATCTTCTGCGCGCTCGCGCTGCTCCTCGCCGCGGCCTCCGGCCCGGCCTGCAACATGGGGAGTCGGAGCGAGGCGGACAAGGACAAGGTCCACGTCGGCATCGTCTTCGACCTCGGCGGCAAGGACGACCGCTCGTTCAACGCCTCGGCCTGGGAGGGCGTCAGCCGCGCGGCCAGAGATTTCCCCATCGTCCTGCGCGACGTGGAGCCGGGCGACGCGACCTCCGTCGAGCCGGCCATCCGCGCCTTCGCCGAGCGACATTACGACCTGGTCATCGGCGTCGGCTTCGAGCAGCAGCCGGTCATCGAGCGTGTCGCACGCGATTACCCGAACGTCAACTTCGTCAGCATCGACGGCGAGATCAAGCTGGACAACGTGTCCTCACTGCTGTTCAGGGAGCACGAAGGCTCTTACCTCGTCGGGATGATCGCGGCGATGAAGTCGCAAACTGGCACAATCGGCTTCATCGGCGGCATGGACATCCCGCTGATTCACAAGTTCGAGGCCGGCTACACGCAGGGCGCGCGCGCGGCCAACCCGAACGTCAACGTGATCGCCAACTACGTCGGGGTGACGCCCGCGGCGTGGAACAATCCGGGCCAGGGGAAAGAGCTGGCGGTCGCCCAGATAGGTAAGGGCGTGGATGTCATCTTCGCGGCGGCCGGCAACTCCGGCGCGGGCGCGTTCGACGCCGCCGAGCAGCAGAAGAAACTGGTCATCGGCGTTGACAAGAATCAGAACGGGGACAAGCCCGGCTACGTCCTGACCAGCATGGTCAAGCGGATTGATAACGCCGTCTACCAGATCATCAAAGACCGCGTCAGCGGCCAGTTCCAAACCGGCGTCCACGTCTACGGGCTTGAGAACGAAGGCGTGGGCTACGCCGTAGACCAGTACAACGAAAAACTCCTGACGCCCGAAATGATCGAAAAGGTCGAGCAGGCCAAACAGAAGATCATCAAAGGCGAGATCGAAGTGGCCGACACGAGGGAGAAGTTGAAACAGTAGTCAGTAGTCAGCAAGAGCAAAAGCTGATTACTGATTACTGATTACTCTTCATGCTAGAGCTGCGCGACATCACCAAACGCTTCGGCGACGTGCTGGCGAACGACCGCGTGAGCATCAAGGTGCGGCCGGGGACGATTCACGCCATCGTGGGCGAGAACGGCGCGGGCAAGTCCACGGCGATGCGCATCGCCTACGGGTTTTACAGGGCGGACGACGGCGAGATTCTGGTAGACGGCCAGGTGCGCCGCATCGAGACGCCGCACGACGCTATCGCCTTGGGCGTCGGGATGGTTCACCAGCACTTCATGCTGGTCGAGCCGATGACGGTCGCGGAAAACATCGTGCTCGGCGCGGAGCCAGGCACCTCGACCTCGCTCGACCTCAGGCGCGCGGCCCGCGAGATTCGCGCGCTCTCCGAAGAGTTCAAGCTCGCCATCAACCCGGACGCCGTGGTCGAGACCCTCTCGGTCGGGCAGCAGCAGCGCGTGGAATTGTTGAAGGCCCTTTACCGCAAGGCGCAAATCTTAATCCTGGACGAGCCGACGGCCGTCCTGACGCCGCAGGAGGTCGAAGAGTTCTTCTCCATCCTGCGGGGCATGCGCGAGCAGGGCAAGACGGTCGTCATCATCACGCACAAGCTCTCGGAGGTGCTCGCCATCTCGGACGACGTGACCGTGATGCGCGACGGGCGCGTGGTCGGCGGGCGCAAGACCAGCGAGACGAGCGCGGCGGAGCTGGCGCGCCTGATGGTCGGCCGCGACGTGCTCCTGCGGATAGAGAAGCCGGACGCCTCGCCGGGCCAGACAGTCCTCGGCGTGCGCGAGCTGGTGATGGCGGGCGACGAGGGGACGCGGCGGCTCGACGGCGTCTCGCTCGAAGTGCGCGCGGGCGAGATCGTAGGCATCGCGGGCGTGGAGGGCAACGGGCAGACGGAGTTGATAGAGGCGCTCGCGGGGCTCATCGTGCCGCCCGCCGTTTCTGGCACAGTCGAGTTCATGGGGCGCGACATCATCCGTATGGGGCCGCGCAGGCGCAAGGAGCTGGGCATCGCGCACGTCCCGGAGGACCGCCACCGGCGCGGGCTGCTGCTGGATTTCGACCTGGCGGAAAACTCCATCCTGGGGATTCACTACCGCCGCCCCGCCGTCAACGGCCTCGGCATCCTCCTGGACGACGACGCGATTGACGCGCGGGCCAGGCAGATCATCAAGGACTTCGACGTGCGGCCGCCGAACCCCGACCTGCCGGCGCGCGCGCTTTCGGGCGGCAACCAGCAGAAGCTGATCATCGGCCGCGAGTTCGACCTGCGGCCGAAGCTGATACTCATCTCGCAGCCGACGCGCGGCGTGGACATCGGCGCGATAGAGTTCATACACCGCAAGCTCGTCGCGCTCAGAGACTCCGGCTGCGCCGTGCTCCTGGTCTCCGCCGAGTTGGAAGAGGTGACCGCGCTCGCCGACCGCCTGCTCGTGATTCACGACGGCCGCATCGTCGGCGAAGTGGACCCGCGGGTCGCGACCCCCGAAGAGATCGGCCTGCTGATGACGGGAGGGCACTGAAAATTTTTGATTCGCGATTTTTGATTTTCGATTGGAAGAGGACTGAAAGAAGTCAAAAACTCATTCCGTCCTTCTCAAATCAAACATCGCAAATCAAAAATCGCAAATTCCTATGAGGCTTCTCCGCGAACTACTCTTTCCGCTCATCGCCGTCGTGGCGGCTTTCGTCGTCGGCGGGATCATGGTGCTGCTCATTGGCGACGACCCGATTGAGACCTACAAGCTGCTCATCGGGAGCGCGCTCTCGTGGCCGGACGGCATAGGCTACACGCTCTTCTACGCGACGCCGCTCATCTTCACGGGGCTCGCGGTGTCTGTCGCCTTCCGCTGCGGGCTGCTCAACATCGGGGCCGAGGGCCAGCTCTACATCGCCGCGTTCATGACCGCCTGGCTCGGCATCGTCTTCGGGAACCTTTCCGGGTGGGTGCTCGTCCCGCTCCTCTGCCTGGTGGCTATCTTGAGCGGCGCGACGTGGGGCGCGATCCCGGGCGTGCTCAAGGCGCGCTTCGGCTCGCACGAAGTCATCAACACGATCATGTTGAACTTCATCGCCATCGCGCTCACGAACTACTTCGTCCAGTACCACCTCAAAGCGCCCGGCCCCATCATGCAGACGGAGTTCATCGGGCGGATGGACCTGCCGGAAGAGATGGCAGCCCTGCGCGGCGTCAACGCGCACATCCCGCGCCTCGGCTCCTTCATCCCGGGCTTCCCGGAACGCATCCCGCTGAGCGTCGCCTTCATCCTCGCGCTTTTGGCGTGCCTCGCCGTCTACATTTTCCTGTGGCGGACCAAGTGGGGCTACGAGATTCGCGCGACGGGCGCGAACCCCTCGGCCGCCGAGTACGGCGGGATTTCGGTCAAGAAACAGATCGTGCTGGCGATGGCCGTCTCGGGCGGGCTGGCCGGGATGGTGGCGATTAACGAAGTCCTGGGCTACCGCTACCGCTTCTACGAAGGCTTTTCGGCGGGCTACGGCTTTACGGGAATCGCCGTGGCGCTGCTCGGGCGAAACCACCCCGTTGGCGTGCTGCTCTCGGCCATCTTCTTCGGCGCGTTGATTCGCGGCGGCCTCTTCGTCGACATCTTCACCGACCGCGTCTCGAAAGACCTGGTGCAGGTGATCCAGGCCGTCGTCATCCTCTTCGTCGCCGCCGAGGCGCTCTTCCGCGGCCCGTTCTCAAGGTGGGGGTTATTGAAACGGTCAAAAGTTTAGGCGTAATCAGTACTCAGTAATCAGCAAAGACAAGCTGCTTTTACTGACTGCTGATCACTGACTGCTGACTACTTTTTATGAGAAACATTTTCACGTTCGCGCTCATCCTTTCGGCGATACGGCTGACGACGCCGCTGCTGCTGGCGGCGCTCGGCGGGATGTTCTCGGAGCGCTCGGGCATCATCAACATCGCGCTCGAAGGCTTGATGCTGGCGGGCGCGTTCACGGCGGCGAGCGTGACGCACTACGCGAGCGTCAATGGCTACCCGGCCGCGCCGTGGCTCGGGCTCGTCGCGGCCATCGCCGCCGGCGTCGTCGTGGCGGCCATCCACGCCGTGGCGTGCATCAGGTACAGGGCCGACCAGGTGGTGACGGGGACGGCGATTAACGTGCTCTTCCTGGGCGTGCCCGCGCTGATAGGCGGCGCGCTCTTCGACGCGACGGGCTCGACCCCCCCGGTCCCGATTAACAACCTGCTCCCGAACGCGCCGGTCTTCATCGCGTTCGCGCTCGTGCCCCTGACGTGGTACGTGCTCAACCGAACGCCGTTCGGGTTGCGGCTGCGGGCGGTGGGCGAGAACCCCGAGGCGGCCGACACGGCGGGCGTCAGCGTGGCGCGCGTGCGCTACACGGGCGTGCTGCTCTCGGGCGCGCTCGCGGCCATCGGCGGCGCTTACCTCGCCATCGGGCAGTCGTCTTTCTTCACGCGCAACATGACGGCCGGGCGCGGCTTCATCGCGCTCGCCGCGCTCATCTTCGGCAAGTGGCGGCCCGTGCAGACCATGCTCGCGTGCCTGCTCTTCGGCTTCGCCGAGGCCGTGGCGATTCAGATGCAGGGCGTTGTGAACATTCCGGTCCAGTTCATACACATGATTCCTTACGTGCTGACGATGGTCGTGCTCGCGGGCTTCATAGGGCTCGCGCGCGCGCCGCGCTCGCTCGGGCTGCCGTACCAGAAGGAAAGGTGAAGCTGAAAGTCTTACGCCATGGCTGAAGACAACACCTCGCTGCCGATTTACGAGCGCGCCGAGCACGCGGCGCGCACCATACGCGCGCGCTTCCCCGAAGAGGTGCGCACGGCCATCGTGCTCGGCAGCGGCCTCGGCGCTTTCGCCGACGACCTGGAGGACGCGCTCCCCATCCCTTACGAGGAGATCCCGGGCTTCGCGCGCCCGACCGTCGAGGGCCACGCAGGGCGGTTGGTGCTCGGCCGCATCGGCGGCGTCCCGGTCGCGGCGATGCAGGGGCGCTTCCACTACTACGAGGGCTACTCGTTCGACGAGGTGCTTTTCCCCGTGCGCACGCTCGGGCTCTTCGGCGTGAAGTCGCTGATACTGACGAACGCGGCGGGCGGCATCAACATAGAATTGGCACAGGGCGCGCTGATGGTCATCTCGGACCACCTGAACCTGATGGGCGTCAACCCCCTGCGCGGTCTGCACGACGCGCGCTTCGGCGAGAGGTTCCCGGACCTGACGGAGACTTACGCGCGCGACTACCAGGAGCTGGCGGTCGAGGAGGCTCACGCGATGGGCCTGGACTTGAGGCGCGGCGTCTACGCGGCGCTCTCGGGCCCGACCTACGAGACGCCCGCCGAGATCCGCATGCTGCGCACGCTCGGCGCGGACGCCGTCGGGATGAGCACCGTGCCCGAGGCGGTCGCCGCGCGCCAGATAGGGATGAAAGTCCTCGGCCTCTCGTGCATCACGAACATGGCGGCCGGCGTCGTCGGCGAGCCGATCAACCACCAGGAAGTCATCGAAACCGGCGAGCGCGTCCGCGACACCTTCAGGGAATTGCTCAGACGCGTAATCCCAAGATTAGTAATCAGTAGTCAGTAATCAGTCATCAGCTAAAACGCTTTTCACTGACCACTGACTACTGACCACTGGCTACTGACTTATGATTATCGGAATTTGCGGCGGCACGGGGTCTGGGAAGACGACGGTCGCCAACCGCATTTTGGAAAGCGTCAGCGCGAGCGAGGTCGCGTTCATCCAGCAGGACTCTTACTACCGCAACCTCAAGGACCTCCCGCTCGACTACCGCAACGCCGTCAACTTCGACCACCCGGACGCGCTGGACAACGACCTGCTCGTGCACCATATTAGGAAACTAAAAGCCGGCGGCTCGGTCGAGCTCCCACTCTACGATTTCAAGACGCACACGCGGCTGAACGAGACGGTCTTGATCGAGCCGAAGCCCATCGTCATCGTCGAGGGGATTCTGATTTTCGCGGACTCGCGGCTGCTGGAGCAGATGGACGTGAAGGTCTTCGTGGACACGCCCGACGACATACGCTTCATACGCCGCCTGAGGCGCGACATCAGCGAGCGCGGCCGCACGCTCGACTCTGTCATCGAGCAGTACCTCAACACGGTGCGGCCGATGCACATGCAGTTCGTCGAGCCGTCGAAGCGGTACGCGGACGTAATCATCCCGGAGGGCGGGCACAACCTGGTCAGCATAGACTTAATCAGCGGCAAGATTCGCGAGCGCCTGGCCGGCGCTCTGGCGACGAGCGGAGGGAAGGTTTGAGCACGGAAGAGATCGAGAGACTAATCGGGGCGGCGCGCGCCGCGCGCGACTGTTCGCTGTCGCCCTTTTCGAGTTTCTGCGTCGGCGCGGCGGTCGAAACCGAAGACGGGAAAATCTACACGGGCTGCAACATCGAGAGCGCCAGTTTCGGGCTGACGGTCTGCGCCGAGCGCGTCGCCATCTGGAAGGCGCTCTCCGAAGGCGAGCGGCGCTTCCGTCGGCTGGCGGTCGTGGTGGACACGGACCCTTTGACGCCGCCGTGCGGGACGTGCCGGCAGATCATCTGGGAGTTCTGCCGCGACGTGACGGTCGTGCTGGCGAACATGAGCGGGAAAGTTGAGGCGGTGGAGATGCGGGAGCTTCTGCCGCGCGCCTTCGACGCCAGGTTCCTCAGAGAGCCGGGTGCGCGAAAGTGAGATAGGGGCGATGGCTGAAGGGAAGAGCAAAGAGGTCGGAATCGGCGAGGAGACCGCGGGCGAGCGGATTCTGAACCAGTACGCAGGCAACGCCATACACCTCTTCCTCTCGCTGCTCGCGCTCGTCATCCTCGCCGCCGCGGCAGTCGCCGGGTATGAAACCGTCGTGCGCGAGTTCCCGAAGCTCTGGCAGCCGACGGACGAGTACAAGGCGCTACAGAAGATCATCGAGAACACGCTGCTGGTCGCTATCGCCGCCGAACTCGCCCTGCTGCTCCTGTTTCACCGCACCAGTTCCGCGGTCGAGGTGATTATCTTCGTCATCGCGCGCAAGATCGTCACGCCGGACATCACGGCCGTCGAACTGGTCCTGAGCATCGCCGCGCTCGCCGGCCTGCTCATCGTGCGCTACTACTACTTGCCCGGAAAGCCCAAATAGAAATTGCAGGAACAATGAAGCTGACGCGATTCGTTATCACACTTCTTCTTATGGCTTCAGTCACAACACCACCGGCGGCCAACGCGCAGAGAAGGGGGCGCGCGGCGCGCGGCGGCGGCGCAAGCCCTGTCGACCTCATCGTGAGCGGCGGGACGGTCGTCACGATGGACGCCGCGCGCCGCGTCATCGAAGACGGCTCAATCGCTGTCAAGGGCGGGCGCATCGTGGCCGTGGGCGCGCGCGCCGAGGTCGAGGCGAAGTACGCGTCGCGCCAGCGCGTGGACGCGCGCGGCAAGGTCGTCATCCCCGGCCTCATCAACGGCCACACGCACGTCCCCATGACGCTCTTCCGCGGGCTGGCCGACGACCTCGACTTGAACGAGTGGCTCACCAAGTACATCTTCCCGGCCGAGGCCAAGAACGTCTCCGAGGAGTTCGTGCGCGTCGGCACGCGGCTCGGCCTGGCGGAGATGATTCGCGGCGGGACGACGACCTACTGCGACATGTACTACTTCGAGGACGCCATCGCGGACGAGACGGCGAAGGCCGGCGTGCGCGGCGTGCTCGGCGAGACGGTGATAGATTTTCCCGTCGCGGACAACAAGACCTGGGCCGAGGCGATGGCCTACACGGACAAGTTCCTCGCCAAGTGGAAGGGCCACGCGCTCGTCACCGCGGCCGTCGCGCCGCACGCGCCCTACACTGTCTCCGAGGAGCACCTCAAGGAGGTGCGCGCCCTCTCGGACAAACACAACTCGCCCATCGTCACGCACGTCTCCGAGACGCGCAAGGAGGTCGAAGACCTCACCAAGTCCAAGGGCGCGTCGCCCGTCGATTACCTGGCGCGCATAGGCTTTCTGAACGACCGCGTCGTCGCCGCGCACGTCGTCCACCCCGGAGCCGGGGAGATAGCGGTCTTAAAGAGGCTCGGCGTCGGCGTCGTGCACAATCCGCAGTCGAACATGAAACTGGCCTCGGGCATCATGCCCGTGCCGCAGATGCTCGCGGACGACCTCAGCCTCGGCCTCGGCACGGACGGCGCGGCCTCCAACAACGACCTCAACATGTGGGAGGAGATTGACACAACGGCCAAGCTGCACAAGGTCTTCACGATGGACCCGAAAGTCGTCACCGCGCAGCAGGCTTTCGAGATGGCTACGGTCCGCGGCGCGCGGGCGCTACACATGGAGCGCGAGATCGGCTCAATCGAGGAAGGGAAGCGCGCGGACATCGTCATCGTCGACCTGGACGACCTCAACCAGACGCCGCTTTACAACGTCTACTCGCACCTGGTTTACGCGACGAAGGCGGACGACGTGCGGACGGTCATCGTCGAGGGGCGCGTGATTATGCGCGACCGGAGGTTGCTAACTTTAGACGAAAAGGATATAAAGGCACGCGCACGAGTCTTTCGCGAGCGGATTTTACAAAGTCTCGCCCCTTCAAATTCGCTAACGGGAAAAAATTAGTTCCGACGCGCCTTGCCCCCTGCGCGCCGGAGAGGCCATAATGGGAAACATCAAAGGAACACTTGATGTTTCCGCTGGGCGAGCCTCATCAGCTCGCTTAATGTTTTTTTAGGAGCCCGAAAAAGTGAAGGAAAAAAGAGCCCGGCATGTCATCACTCTGACCCTCGTATCAATAGTGTCCCTCGTCGCGACGGCCGTGGGAGTCGTCGCGCAGTCCGCGCCCGAGACGGACGCGGTGCAGAAGCGCCTGAAGCGCGCGCGCGCGCTGATCGCCGCGCACAAACTGGGGACGGCCGCCGCGGAACTCGACGCTCTCCGCAACTCCACGTCCGACGACGCCGTGCGCGACGTGACGCGCGTCATGCTGATGAGCGTCTACCTCGAAGACGGCGACTACATGCGCGCGCAGAACCTCCTGGAAGAGACATACAAGCAGCGCACTCCGGGGAGCGAGAATTCCACGCGCACCTACTTCGCGCTGGCCGGCCAGGCCGTCAACGGCGCGCGCGACCGCCTCTCGCGCTACCGCTCCTTCGGCATCAACATCAACGACAAAGAATTGGCACAGGAGGCCAGCAACGACCTCGACCACATGCGCAAGCTCCTGGAGCGCGTGGCCGAGCAGGCACGCGAGATTTGCGGCCAGAGCGAGAAGCACTTCGACGCCTTGGGCCTCTTGGAAGAGGTGGCGAACGTGCGCAGCACCGTGGCGCGCACCAAGCAGGACCGCTTGCAGTGGCAGCGCGAGGTCGCGGACACCCGGCGCAAACTCGCCGCCTCCGACATGAGAATCGCCTCGATAGGCAACCCGCCCGTCAGCGTCGCCTCCATGAACACGCGCGCGGCCGCGAACGAACCGATTGCGGCCCCGCAGCCCGCGACCTCGGAGAACCACGCGACGGGGACGAGCACGCACGACGCCACGTCTGCGGGCCAGCCCGTGCGCGTCGCGACGCCGACCGCGACCGCGCCGGAGAAAGTAAACGCGACGCCCGCGGACGCACCCGCCGGCCCGGCCGCGTCCGAGCAGGCCGTCGATGTCGGCTCGCTCCTTGAGAAGGCCACGCAGAAGGTGAACCCTTCTTACCCGCAGACGGCCAAATTGGCACGCATCACCGGCGTCGTCAAAGTCTTCCTTGAGCTGGACGAGAAGGGCGCGGTCAAGTCCGCGCGCTGCACGGACGGCCCGCAGGTGCTCAGGCAGGCCGCGACCGAGGCCGCCAAGCGCTGGAAGTTCCGCCCGACCGTCATCGGCGGCCAGCCCGTGCGTGTCGTGGGCTTCCTCAACTTCAATTTCACGCTCTAAACGCGGGCGCTGCGCACGCCCCGATAACCTTCGAAAGAGGCCGCCGGCGGCCTCTTTTATTTTTGTTTACAGCCGCTTAGCTAATCTTGACTTAAAAGTAAGGTATGCTAAAATGCTCACGAATCCTGGATTATCTGAGGGATGTCGGAGGAGTTCGGGGATGAAAGTCTCGGCTCAGGAAGAATACGGGTTGCGCTGTTTGGTGCAACTGGCGCACCTCAAGGCGGGCGGATCGCTGACGCTTTCGCAGATGGCGAAGCGCGAGGGCATTTCGGTGGCGAACGCCGGCAAGCTGCTCTGGATTCTGAGCAAGGCCGGACTGGTGCAATCCACGCGGGGCACGAAGGGCGGCTACCAGTTGGCTAGGCCGGCCTCAGAGATTCGGCTGAGCGAGGTCATCAAGGTTCTGGACGCGGACGAGGTCGAGGGCCACTGCAAGAGCTACACGGGCGTGATGGACGTTTGCGTCCACACGAGCGACTGCGGCATCCGGCCCGTGATTTTGGGGCTGCATGAGATCGTGCAGAACGCGCTGTCGGAAGTCACGCTGGCGCAGTTGGTCGGCCCCGAGGCGAATGTTGACGCGACGCTGCACCAGATTCAAAAGTTGCAGCCGCGCCCGAGCCCTACGCACTGACAGGAGAGTTTTAAGCTGAAAACGGCCGGATGGCCGAGGGAAAATTTAGAATGAGCACAATCGAGGTACTTGCCAACAAGGAATACAAATACGGGTTCGTCACGGACATCGAGTCCGACATGATCCCGCGCGGGTTGAGCGAGGAGACCATCCGGCTGATTTCTGCCAAGAAGAGCGAGCCGGAGTGGATGCTGGAGTTTCGCCTGAAAGCCTACCGCCACTGGCTGACGATGGAGGAGCCGCGCCACTGGCCGAACGTCTCGTACCCGGAAGTCAACTACCAGGACATCATCTATTACAGCGCGCCGAAGCAGAAGGCGACGAAGGCCAGCCTGGACGAGGTCGACCCGGAGCTGCTGCGCACGTTCGAGAAGCTGGGCATCCCCTTGCAGGAGCAGAAGCAGCTCGCGGGCGTGGCCGTCGACGCCGTCTTCGACTCGGTCTCGGTGGCGACGACCTACAAGGAGAAGCTCAAGAAGGTCGGCGTCATCTTCTGCTCGTTCTCGGAGGCCGTGCAGGAGTACCCGGAATTGGTCCGCAAGTACATCGGCTCGGTCGTGCCGACGAACGACAACTACTTCGCGGCGCTCAACAGCGCGGTCTTCACTGACGGCTCGTTCGTCTTCATCCCCAAGGGCGTGCGCTGCCCGATGGACCTTTCGACCTACTTCCGCATCAACAACTCGGAATCGGGCCAGTTCGAGCGCACGCTCATCGTCGCGGAAGAGGGCGCTTACGTCTCCTACCTCGAAGGCTGCACCGCGCCGAAGTTCGACAAGAACCAGTTGCACGCGGCCGTCGTCGAATTGATCGCGCTGGACGACGCGGAGATTAAGTACTCGACGGTGCAGAACTGGTACGCGGGCGACGAGGAAGGCAAAGGCGGCATTTACAACTTCGTCACCAAGCGCGGCAAGTGCGCGGGTCGCAACTCGAAGATTTCGTGGACGCAGGTCGAGACGGGCTCGGCGATTACGTGGAAGTATCCTTCGTGCATCCTGCAGGGGGACAACTCCATCGGCGAGTTCTACTCTGTGGCGCTGACGAACCACGCGCAGCAGGCCGACACGGGCACGAAGATGATCCACCTGGGCAAGAACACGCGCTCGACCATCATCTCGAAGGGCATTTCGGCCGGGCGCTCGAACAACAGCTACCGCGGCCTGGTGAAGGTGATGCCGAAGGCGGAGGGCGCGCGCAACTACACGCAGTGCGACTCGATGCTCATCGGCTCGCGCTGCGGCGCGAACACGTTCCCCTACATAGAGGTGATGAACAACACCTCCCGCGTCGAGCACGAGGCTTCGACTTCGAAGATCAGCGAGGAGCAGTTGTTCTACTTGCAGCAGCGCGGCATCTCGCAGGAGGATGCCGTCTCGCTCATCATCAACGGCTTCTGCAAGGACGTGTTTCTCCAACTCCCTATGGAGTTCGCCGTCGAGGCCACGCGCCTGCTCGGGCTCAAATTGGAAGGCAGCGTCGGGTAAAGAAAAGCCGTGACAAGTGACGGGCGACGGGTGACGGGAAAGCGTTTCCGCTTGTCACCTGTCACCTGTCACCTGTCACTTTTTTTAGGAGTCATCAGTGTTAGAGATTAAAGATTTGCACGCGACCGTTGACGGGAACGAGATTCTGAAGGGGATTAACCTGTCGATCAAGCCGGGCGAGGTGCACGCCATCATGGGGCCGAACGGCTCTGGCAAGTCCACGCTCGCGAAAGTGCTGGCGGGCCACCCGGCTTACGAAGTGACGAAGGGCGAGGTGCTGTACGAGGGGAAGAACCTTTTGGAGCTAGCGCCGGACGAGCGGGCGCGCGAGGGAGTCTTCCTGGCGTTCCAGTATCCGATTGAGATTCCGGGCGTGTCGAACGCTCAGTTCCTCAGGCTCGCCTACAACGAGAAGCGCAAGCACCTGGGCGAGGAGGAACTCGACCCGCTTGAGTTCAAGGACCTGCTGAAAGAGCGCGCGGCAATCGTCGAGATGGACGCGAGCTTCATGACGCGCGCCGTCAACGAGGGTTTTTCCGGCGGCGAGAAGAAGCGCAACGAGATTTTGCAGATGGCCGTGCTGGAGCCGAAGCTCGCCGTCCTGGACGAGACCGACTCGGGGCTCGACATAGACGCCCTGCGCATCGTCGCCGGGGGCGTCAACAAACTCAGGAACTCCGAGAACGCCATCATCCTCGTCACGCACTACCAGCGGCTCCTGAACTACATCGTGCCGGACTACGTGCACGTTCTCGCGGGCGGGCGCATCGTGCGCGAGGGCGGCAAGGAACTGGCGCTCGAACTGGAAGAGAAGGGTTACGACTGGATTAAGGCCCAGGCGGCGGGGAGCGGTTCTACGGCCGGCGCGTCGCAGGCGAGTTAGAAGAAATGGTAACTGAAATCGCAAAAGAGCAGGGCGCGTACGCCGCGCCGTTCCGCCGCTTGCAGGAGAAAACTGGCACAGACGCGCCCTCCTGGGTCGCGCGCCTGCGCGAGAGCGCGTTCAACAGTTTCGAGCGGCTGGGCTTCCCGTCCGTCAGGCAGGAAGAGTGGAAGTACACGAACGTCGCGCCCATCGCGAAGGCCAATTTCGAGCCGGCCGTCGAGAACGAATCGGCGCTTGACGCCGCGCAGTTACAGCCGTTCGTTTACGAAGAGTCGCGCGCGAGCCGTCTGGTTTTCGTCAACGGCTTCTACAGCCCGGAGCTTTCATCTACAGAAGCGCTGCCCGAAGGCGTCGTCGCTCTCGACCTCGCCGCGGCGCTCAGGGAAGAGAAGTACGCGGAGACCTTGCGCGGGCAGTTGGCGCGCGGCGCGGACTTCGGTGAGAACGCGTTCACGGCCCTGAACACGTCATTTATTGAGAGCGGCGCTTTCGTCCTCGTCCCCGAAGGCGCGCAGGTCGAAGCGCCGCTTCACCTGCTCTTCATCTCGGACGGGCAGTCCCTCTCCTCCCCCCGCGTCCTGATCGTCGCGGGGCGCGGGAGCACCGCGACCGTCATAGAGAGTTACGCGGGCGCGCGCGAAGGCGACGCTTATTTCACGAACGCGGTCGTCGAGGTCTCTCTCGGCGAGGGCGCGCGCCTCAACCACTACAAGGTGCAGCGCGAGAGCACGGACGCGTTTCACGTCGCGACGACGCGGGCCGCGCTCGCCCGTTCCAGCGCCTTCAACCTGACGACGATCACACTCGGCGCGCGGCTCTCGCGCCACGACGTGCAGGTCACGCTCGACGCGGAGGGCGCGGAGTGTTGGGTGGACGGCCTCTACATCGTCGGCGGGACGCAGCACACGGACACGCACTCCGTCATTGACCACCGCCGGCCTCACTGCACCAGCCACCAACTCTACAAGGGCATCCTCGACGGCAAGTCCCGCGCCGTCTTCAACGGCAAGGTCTTCGTGCGCGAGGGCGCGCAGCAGACCGACGCGCAGCAGACGAACAGGAACCTGCTTTTGTCGAACGAGGCGCGCGTTGACACCAAGCCGCAGTTGGAGATTTTCGCGGACGACGTGAAGTGCGCGCACGGCGCGACCGTCGGCCAGCTCGAAGCGGAGGAGCTGTTCTACCTGACGAGCCGCGGGCTGAACGCGGAGCTGGCGCGCAACCTCCTGACCTACGGCTTCGCCGAGGAAGTGATCGAGAAGATTAAGATCGACTCGATCCGCGCGCAGTTGGACGAGGCAGTGCTCAACCGGCTCCACTCCAACCTGGAAACGAAAAATTTATGAGCGTCACAGAGGAAAAACTAGAGCGGGGAATTGGCACAGCCGCCCTCGGGTGGGATGTCGAGCGCGTGCGCGAAGACTTCCCTGTGCTCAGGCAGACGGTCAACGGCAAGCCGCTCGTCTACCTGGACAACGCCGCCTCCTCGCAGGTCCCGCAGATAGTCATCGACCGCGGCAGCGTCTACCTCGAACAGGAGCACTCGAACATACACCGCGGCGTGCACTACCTGAGCCAGAAGGCCACGACCGCGTACGAGGGAGCGCGCGAGAAGGTCAAGCGCTTCATCAACGCGCGCGAGTCGCGCGAGTGCATCTTCGTGCGCGGCGCGACCGAGGGCATCAACCTCGTCATGCACGGCTACGGCCGCAAGTTCGTCCGCGAGGGCGACGAAGTAGTCATCTCGGCGATGGAGCACCACGCGAACATTGTCCCGTGGCAGATGCTCTGCGAGGAGAAGGGCGCGCGCTTGCGCGTCATCCCGATGAACGACGCGGGCGAGCTGATGCTGGACGAGTACGACGCGCTCTTGAACGAGCGGACCAAAATCGTCGCCGTCACGCACATCTCGAACGCGCTCGGGACGATCAACCCCGTCAAGGAAATCATCGCGCGCGCGCACAAGTACGGCGTGCCAGTTCTCATTGACGGCGCGCAGGGCATAGTTCATTTGCCGATAGACGTGCAGGACCTGGACTGCGACTTCTACGTCTTTTCGGGCCACAAGATGTTCGCGCCGACGGGCAGCGGCGTCGTCTACGGCAAGGCCGAGTGGCTCGAACGGATGAACCCGTTCCAGGGCGGCGGCGACATGATTCGCACGGTGAGCTTCGAGAAGACGACCTACGCGGAACTGCCGAACAAGTTCGAGGCCGGCACTCCGGCCATCGCCTCGCAGATAGGGCTCGGCGCGGCGATAGATTATTTGAACGCCATCGGGCGCGAGCAGTCGGTCGCCTACGAGCATGAGCTTTTGCGTTACGCGACCGAAAAATTGAGCGCCATCGAAGGCGTGCGCATCATCGGCACGGCGCGCGAGAAGGCGAGCGTCGTCTCCTTCGTCGTGGACGAAGTGCACCCGCACGACATTGGCACGATCCTCGACCAGGAGGGCATCGCCGTGCGCGCCGGCCACCACTGCGCCCAGCCCGTCATGAAGCGCTTCAACGTCCCCGCGACCGCGCGCGCCTCCTTCGCCTTCTACAACACGAAGCAGGAAGTGGACACGCTCGTGCGCGCGGTCGAAAAAGTGATAGAGGTCTTCAGCTGATTTTAGATTTTCGATTTGATGGGGACTGAGGATTTCCAAATCAAAAATCTAAAATCAGAAATCGCAAATGCCTTATGTCTGAACTGAGCGAGCTTTACCAGCAGGTCATCCTCGACCACAACAAGAAGCCGCGGAACTTCCGGCGGATTGAGGACGCGAACCGCCGGGCCGAGGGGTACAACCCGCTCTGCGGCGACCAGTTGACGGTCTACATGCAGTTGGAAGACGAGGTGGTCAAGGACGTGAGTTTCGAGGGCTCGGGCTGTGCCATTTCCAAGGCGGCGGCGAGCATGATGACGCAGAGCGTGAAGGGCAAGTCGAAAGAGGAGGCCGAGACCCTCTTCGGCGAGTTCCACAGGATGGTGACGGGCGAGTTGGACGAGCAGGCCGAGCCGCACCACCTGGGTCGCCTGACGATTTTCGCGGGCGTGCGCGACTTCCCGGCGCGCGTCAAGTGCGCGAGCCTCTCCTGGCACACTATGCACGCGGCGCTCAACAACCAGGAGGCGACCTCGACCGAAGGCGCGCTCGACCCCGCCGCGGCGCAGGAGGGGAACCTTTAGTTTCAAAATCAATTCCCGGCAAATCTTTTCAGCGAACGCGGCCCTGACCGGGCCGCTTTTCTTTTGTTGCTGGCAAAGATGAATGGCGCAAGGCATAATGCTGGTCTTCGGGAGTCAGCATGCTAATCATAGACCGGGTCGAGTTGCGCGAGATTCGCCTGCCGCTCGTGCACTTCTTCGAGACGAGCTTCGGGCGCACCACCGAGCGGCGCATAGTGCTCGCGCGCGTCACGGACGCGGACGGCGCTGAGGGCTGGGGCGAGTGCACCGCGGGCGAGGGGCCTTTCTACTGCGAGGAGTGGACGGAGACGGCGTGGGCCGCGCTCAGGGATTACCTCGGCCCGATGGTCTTGCGGCGCGAGGTCGAGAGCGCGGCCGAAGTGTTCCCTCTGATGAAGGCCGCGCGCGGCAACCGCATGGCGAAGGGCGCGATTGAGGCCGCCTGCTGGGACCTGGAGGCGAGGCGCGCGGGCGTGCCGCTGTGGCGACACCTGGGGGGCGTGCGCCGCGAGATTCCGTGCGGCGTCTCGATAGGGATTCAGGACACGGTCGAGGCGCTGTTGGACAAGATAGGGCGGGAGCTGGACGCGGGCTACCAGCGCATCAAGATCAAGATCAAGCCGGGCTGGGACGTGAGCGTGCTGGAGAAAGTGCGCGCGCGCTTCGCCGACATTCAATTGATGGCGGACGCGAATTCGGCCTACAGCTTAGAGGACGCGCCCGCCCTGCGCGCGATGGACGAATTCGACTTGACGATGATCGAGCAGCCGCTCGCGTACGACGACATGCTGGACCACGCCGAGTTGCAGCAGCAGTTGCGCACACCCGTTTGCCTGGACGAGTCAATCCGCACGCCCGAGGACGCGCGCAAGGCGATTGACCTGGGCGCGTGCCGGGTCGTCAACGTCAAGCTGGGCCGGGTCGGCGGTCACGCGGAGGCGCGCCGCGTCGAGCGCGTGTGCCGCGAGAAGGGGATTCCCGTCTGGTGCGGCGGCATGCTCGAATCCGGCATAGGGCGCGCGCACAACATCGCGCTCTCGACACTCCCAGGCTTCACGCTCCCCGGCGACGTGTCCGCGAGCGAGCGCTACTGGGCCGAAGACATCATCGAGCCGCCCGTCACGGTCACGCCCCTGGGAACCATCGTCGCGCCCGACGCGCCCGGACTCGGCTTCGAAATCAACCGCGAACGAATCGAGGGGCTGACTGTCAGGAAGGAAGAGGTGAAGTGATTTTAGATTTGCGATTTTTGATTTGGGACGGCCAGGAAATTTCAGATTTGAAATCCGGGGTTTTCATCTTTATCCAATCAAAAATCTAAAATTCGAACTATGTCGCGTGAGTTTACGAAAGCGATGGCCGAGAGGACGCTGGCGCTGCTGGAATCGAGGCGGGGCGAGACGCTGGCGCTCGTGCGGGCGATGGTCGAGAGCGAGTCGCCGTCGGGCGACGTGGAGGGCAGCCGCGCCGTCGTAGGGCTGTTGGCGGAGGCGGCCCGCGCCGTCGAAGGCGTCACCTCAATCGAGCGGATAGAGAGTCCCGAGTACGGGGAACACCTGCGCGTGCGCGCCTTCGACGGCGGGGGCGGCGCGGCGAAGTCCATCCTGCTCGTCGGCCATACTGACACGGTGCACGCGCGCGGGACGATTGACGAGCGGCCGTGGCGCGAGGAGGGCGGGCGAATTTATGGGCCGGGAATTTTCGACATGAAGGCCAACTGCGCGCTCGCGCTCGAAGCGCTCCGCGCCTGCTCGGCGCTCGACCAGGCAGTGCGGCTGCCGGTCGTGCTCCTGCTCACGTGCGACGAGGAGGTGGGCAGCCTGACGGGCCGCCCGCTGGTGGAGGAGGAGGCCGGGAAGGCCGAGACGGTCCTCGTGCTTGAGCCTTCGGCGAGCGGCGGGCGCGTCAAGACTGCGCGCAAGGGGACGGGGATATTCACGATGACGGCGCACGGCGTAGCGGCGCACGCGGGCCTGGAGCCGGAGAAGGGCGCGAGCGCGATTCTGGAATTGGCCCGGCAGACGGAGCGCCTGCACGCGCTGAACGACACGGCGCGCGGCGTCAGTCTCAACGTCGGCGTCTTCCGCGGCGGGACGCGCTCGAACGTCGTCGCGGCCGAGGCGCGCGCCGAGATCGACCTGCGCTTTGCGACGGCCGAGGACGCGCGGCAACTCGAAGAGGCGATACTCGGCGCGCGCCCCTTCGACGCTCGCGTGCGGCTCACGGTTGAGGGCGGCGTCAACCGCCCGCCGCTCGAAAGGACCGCGGAGGTCGCGGCCCTCTTCGAACTCGCGCGCGACGTGGCGGCCCGCCTGGGATTCGAGTTGGGCGAGGCCGCGGTCGGCGGCGCTTCTGACGGGAACTTCGCCGCCGCGCTCGGTGTGCCAGTTCTGGACGGCCTCGGCGTTGACGGCGACGGCGCGCACGCCGCGCACGAGCACATCGTCGCCGACCATCTCGCGCGGCGCGGCGCGTTAATCGCGGGGATTATCGCTTCGTTATAAAAAAGTAGTCAGTAGTCGGTAATCAGTAATCAGCTTTTTGCTCTTACTGAAAACTGACTACTGATCACTGATTACTTCTTTATGAAACTGGCAACCTGGAACGTTAATTCGGTGACCGCGCGGCTGCCGCTGGTGACGAAGTGGTTGGAGGCGGAGCGGCCGGACGTGCTCTGCTTGCAGGAATTGAAGTGCGTGGACGAGAAGTTCCCGGCCGAGGCTTTCGCGGAGTTGGGCTACCGCTCGGAGGTCTTCGGGCAGCGGACATACAACGGCGTGGCGATTATCTCGCGCGAGGAGTGCACGGAGGTGCGGCGCGGCTTCCCAGACGACGAGGAGGGGGCGCACGCGCGCCTGATAGCCGGGACGGTCGGGGCCGTGCGCGTCGTCAACGTCTACGTCCCGAACGGGCAGTTCGTGGGCTCAGACAAGTACCGCTTCAAGCTTGAATGGATGCAGCGCCTGCGCCGCTTCTTCGACGAGGATTACGACCAGGGCGAGCGCGTCCTGCTCTGCGGCGACTTCAACGTCGCGCCAGAGGAGCGCGACGTTCACGACCCCGTGGCGTGGGAGGGGCACGTGCTGTTCAGCCGGCGTGAGCGAGCGGCGCTGGAAAAAATCCGCGAGTGGGGATTCAGTGACGCCTTCCGCCTGCACACTGAAGAGGGAGGGCATTACTCCTGGTGGGACTACCGCCAGGGCGCGTTCCGCCGCAACGCCGGCCTGCGCATAGACCACGTCTGGGTCTCGGAGCCGCTGGCCCAACTTTCGAAGGAGACCTGGATAGACAAGGAGCCGCGCGCCTGGGAGCGGCCGTCCGATCACACTCCGGTCGTGGGCATTTTTGATGTTTGATTTGCGATTTTTGATTGGGGCGGGCGCGGGGAACAACGAGCTTGGCTAACAAGGGAAGAGAGGGCACAGGAACGAGCAAGCCTGAAGGCGCTTCACGCGCTCCCGCGGGTGCGACCGTCATCATCAATCCCGCGCTCCTTCGCCGCTGGGCGCTGCCGCAGCCGGACGAGGGCGGCGACAAGGAGGAGCGCGGGCGCGCGCTGGTCGTGGGCGGGGAGGGGGAGACGCCGGGCGCTGTAGTGCTGGCCGCCGAAGCCGCCCTGCGCGCGGGTGCCGGAAAGCTTCGCGTCGCGGTCCCGCGCGGCATCGCGCAGACGGTGGCGGCGGCCGTGCCCGAGGCGCGCGTCTTCGGCCTCCCGGAAACTGGCACAGGAGTAATTTCGGGGAGGGCCGCAGGGAAGATCGTGGAGCTGGCGGGCGGCGTGCAATGCGTCCTCGTCGGGCCTGGGATGATTGACGAGCGCGCGGCGGAGAGCTTGATGAAGAAGGTGCTGCCGCGAATCAAGGGCGCGACCGTAATCCTGGACGCGGCCGCGCTCGCCTGCCTGAAAGCATCGGGGCGGAACTCACACCCCCGCGATTCCCGGATCGTGCTGACGCCGAACGCGGACGAGATGGCGGGGCTTCTGGGCGAAAGCATCTCCTCGATCAAACGCGACCCGCCGGCGTGCGCGCGGCGCGCGGCTAGAGATTTCCGCGCGGTCGTCGCCCTCAAAGGCGAGGAGACTTCAATCGTCTCGCCCGACGGCCCGGAAATTTACCTCAACCGCGCGGGCAACGTCGGGTTGGCGACCTCCGGGTCGGGCGACGTGCTCGCGGGCCTCGTCGCGGGCCTCGCGGCGCGCGGCGCGGAGCCTTTGCGGGCGGCCGTCTGGGGCGTCTACCTGCACGCTCGCGCCGGCGACAAATTGGCACAGCGCGTCGGACCCCTCGGATACCTCGCCCGCGAACTCTCGCGCGAAGTTCCCCGACTGATGTCCGAACTCTCCCGCCGGAAGCGAAGTTGACGAAAACGGCCGGCCACGAAAATTTGTATTCCGTTCCAGTTTTTGTTGACAGCCCCGCTTATTTCGACTAAGCTTCGCCCCTCTTCATAGGTATTGGCGTTTCACCGAAGCTTTCCAGCCTGAGGTAAAAGCCTGAAAGACGAATCGGCCGGTCTGTCGGACTGTCATTCGCATCGTCACCCTCCGAAGAGGACTAATCCGTGCGGACAAACGTTGTCATAACCCTCCTCGCATAGTAAGCGTCCGTGCGATTAGCTGCTAGCCGTCAGCCGGCCACTCTACACTGGGCGTTAATTTAGTCTCGCCTCGGCGCGCGGGCTTGTCCGGGCCGGGAGAATCGTCGGTCTGGTCTTCTCATAGGCGTCAATAGTTTCGTTCCGTAACGCAAGTCATAAGCTCGTTCACCCTCGCGCTGGAAAGTCAGGATTCTGAAGTCCGAACGGATGACGGATTACTACACCCGCTCAATAAAGGGCACGGCTACTCCTCCGGGCAGTTTGGCGCCAGCCATTCTTAACCGGCGGCGACCCCTGCCCGGTCAACCCCTCGCAGCTTGCAAGCATTTAGAAGTTGCGTACTTCTTCCCCAAAGGAGATGAGAATGAGAAATAACTCGCGAACCCCCGACAAAACTAAGAAGCAGAAAAAGAGCCGGCTGAGTGCGCCCCGCGTCGTAGCTCTGCTGGCGGTGGCGGCCGTCGTCATTGGGCTGGGGACGATTGTCTTCTCGCAGTCTGGAAACAAGCACCCGCGCGCGAAAACCGCCAAGGCCGCCCCGGCCAAGACGGACAAAACTTACGTGGCGACCAAGGAGACAATCTTCGACCCGGCGAGCGGCAAAACCCGCAAGCCGACGGCCGAGGAGACCCAGGAGCTGGTCGCGCAGCTCAGCTCGCTGACCAACCGCACGACCGAAGGCTTGACCGGCAAGCAGCTCCCGAACGGCACCCAGCAGATCACGCTGGAAGGCCGCTTCGGCGGCGTCATGCTCGGCAGGGCTAGAGAAGACGGCACGACCGAGATGAGGTGCGTGACGACGATGGAAGAAGCCGTCGCCTTCCTCGGCCTGGAAGAAGCAACTAAGTAAAGGAGAACACCGATGAACAAAGAAAAAATTGCAGCCAGGCTCTCGGCCTTCATCTTCGCGCTCGTCGTGGTTCTCGTCAGCTCCGCTAACGCATTCGCGGGCGCAACCATCGTCGTCATCAACAACGACGGACCCGGCGAGGGCTTCAACGACCCGACGCCCGCCGCGCCCGTCGGCGGCAACCCCATGACGACGCTCGGCGCGCAGCGCCTCTACGCCTTCCAGTTCGCCGCCAACAAGTGGGGCGCGACGCTCGACAGCCCCGAGGTCATCTACGTCGTCGCGGCCTTCAACCCGCTCGCCCCGGGCGTGCTCGGCAGCGCCGGCTCGTGGGATGTCTTCTCCGACTTCACCCCGGTCGGCCTCTTCCCGGGACCGCTCTTCCCCGCGACGTGGCACAGCTCGGCGCTCTCAGACAAGCGCGCCGGCTACGACCTTGACACGACCGCGCCGGACATCAACGCCCAGTTCAGCTCGAACTTCAACTTCTACCTCGGCGTGGACAACAACCACGGCGCGCAGAACGACCTCGTCGCCGTGCTCCTGCACGAGCTGGGCCACGGCCTCGGCTTCCAGAATTTCGTCAACGAGTCTACGGGCGCGAACCTCGGCGGCTTCTTCGACGGCCCCCGCTTCTACCCCGTCCAGACCGACGTTTACTCGCACTTCACGCTCGACACGACGAACGGCCTGCACTGGAACGACATGACGCAGGCCCAGCGCCAGGCTTCAGCCGTCCGCAACGGCCGCGTCGTCTGGGACGGCGCGACGGTGACGGCCGCCGCCCCGAGCGTGCTCAGCTTCGGCAGCCCCGAAGTGCGCGTGCTGACGCCGGCCTCCATCGCCGGTTCATACCAGTACGGGACGGCCTCCTTCGGCCCGACCCTCAACAGCCTCTCGGCCCCCATCAGCGCCAGCGTCGTGGCGGCGGTTGACGTGGCCGAGCCGCCCGCACCGCCCCTCGCCGCAGGCACCACGACGGACGGGTGCAGCCCGTTCACCAACGCCGCCGCCGTGGCCGGGAAGATAGCCCTGATCGAACGTGGACTGTGCGGCTTTACCCAGAAGGTGAAGAACGCGCAGGACGCCGGCGCCGTCGCCGCGATCATCTACAACAACGCGGCTAACGCGAACGCGACATCGCCGGGCATGGCAACCGACCCGATCATCGGGCCGACCATCACCATCCCGTCCGTGAGCATGATTCGCCAGGACGGCCTCGCCATCCTGGCCCAATTGGGTGGCGGCGTCACCGCCTCCATCGGCAAGGACAACAGCATCCTCGCCGGCGCAGACCAACTCGGCCGCGTCCGGCTCTACATGCCGTTTCCCGTCTCGGGCGGATCGTCGGGCTCGCACTACGACACCATCGCCTTCAAGAATCTGCTGATGGAACCGTTCATCAACCCGGACCTGACGCACAACCTGAAGGCCCCGGACGACCTGACGCTGGAGCTGATGAGGGACGTGGGCTGGTTCCCGGACGCGGACAACGACGGCGCTGCCACGGGCGACGACTGCGACGACACCTCGGACTTCAGCCCGACGGTCGTCATCGACGGCTGCGACACGGGCGTGCCGAACGTCTTCTTCACCAGCGGCTGCACGCTCTCCGACCTGATTCAAGGGATCGGGGCTTCGTCGAGCAACCACGGCCAGTTCGTCAGCAACGTCTCGCACCTGACCAACTCGCTGAAGAAGGCAGGGCTCATCACGGGCGCTCAGAAGTCGGCGATTCAGAGTTGCGCCGCCGGCGCGAGCATCCCGTAAGGGCTAAGGGAAAGTGACTCGGAGTAATTTACCGTGGAGTCACGGAAGGGGCCGGCGTGGTCAAGCGCCGGCCCCTTTTTTGAGAAAAATATTACTAGAAAAGTGTCCACCTGTATTTGACACTCGGGCCAATTTCCACTAGACTCTGCGCGCTTCGAAAGTTAGGTTTTGTCCTGGGTCCCATACAGCCTTCAGGTAAAGCCACTAACAACACAGATCAAGCAGGCTTTAAGAGTCTTGGCTTGCGCCGCCGGGGTCCTCGGAGGATTCCGACCGATTGGCGCGGATTAATTCTCCCTAAGCCGCACTCCTCGCAACGGCGCGGACGTGTGTGCGAGTCCTTAAGTCGTTAATTGCTGTCATACGGGTCGTGGCGAAAGCCGTCTCGGGCGTCCTCGTCCCGGCCGTGTTTCCGAAAAACAAGAAATCTTTCAAATATACGTAAGAGTATTCAATTGAGCGACAACAGCCGAAACGATATGTGCATCATACGTATTCCGATAGCCGCACTGGCAATGGAGCCCCAGAGAACTGACTGGGTTTCGGCTGAGTTCCCCCAATCTTCAAGACGCAGAAGCTTCCACCATCTGAAAGGCGAGAACATATTCTCACCCGGCCGGAGGTCTTTTCGTCGCCAACCCCTCGCAGCTTGCAAGCCCTGTTAAGTTGCGATTTCTTCTTAGGAGATAGGAATGAGAAAGAGCTTGCGAACCCCCGGTCAATTTAAGAATCACAGGAAGCGCCCCCTGAGCGGGCTGCTCGCGACCCTCGTCGCGTTTTCCCTTTTCATCGCGATGGGCGTCCCGGCCCAGATGCAAGTGTCATCTACCGAAGCCACCGATAATCAGGATTCAGACTCCGTCACCAAAGTTAACAGAGCGTCTGATTCGGGTAAAAACAAAACCAGCAAATATATCGTCCGCATGTCGGACGAGCCGGTCGTCGCCTACAAGGGCGGAATCCCCGGCCTGCGCGCGACCAAGCCCAAGAAGGGCACCAAGATTGATCCCAACAGCCCCGATGTGACGCGCTACGTCTCTTACCTCGACGCGCGCCACGACGCGGCGCTCGGCAAGACCGGCGGCCGCAAAGTCTACGACTACCGCTACACCGTCAGCGGCTTCGCCGCCGAGTTGACCGAAGGTCAGGCGGCCAAGCTGGCCGCGACCCCCGGCGTCGTCACCGTCGAGCGCGACGAGGCCCAGTCCATGGACACCTCCACGACGGCCTCTTTCCTCGGCCTCGACGCGGCGAACGGCCTCTGGAACCAGTTGGGCGGCGTCGACAACGCCGGCGAGGACGTCATCATCGGCATCGTCGACTCGGGCATCTGGCCCGAGCACCCGAGCTTCTCCGACCGCACGGGCACGGGCCCGAACGGGCAGGAAGGCAAACTCGGCTACCAGCAGATTCCCGGCTGGCACGGCAAGTGCACCCCCGGCGAAGAGTTCTCCGCCTCGGACTGCAATCAGAAGCTGATCGGCGCTCAGTATTTCGTCGAGGGCTCCGGCCTTGAGCGCATCCGCCCCGAGGAGTACATCTCGCCGCGCGCCTACAACAGCCACGGCACGCACACGGCCTCGACCGCCGGCGGCAACAGCGGCGTCCCGGCCACTGGCATCTACACAGCCTTCGGCAACATCAGCGGCATGGCCCCGCGCGCGCGCATCGCCGCCTATAAAGTCTGCTGGGACGACGGCGACCCGAACACCGGCGACTGCTTCAACTCCGACAGCGTGGCCGCCATCGACCAGGCCGTGGCCGACGGCGTTGACGTCATCAACTTCTCAATCGGCGGCTCGACGACGAGCTTCCTGACCACCGTCGAAATCGCCTTCTTCTTCGCGGCCGAAGCCGGCGTCTTCGTCGCCACCTCGGCCGGCAACAACGGCCCGACCGCGGGCACGGTCGCGCACGCGAGCCCCTGGGTGACGACCGTCGCCGCGGGCACGCACCCGCGCAGCGGCGACGGCTCCGTCAAGCTCGGCAACGGCGTGACCTACCAGGGCGCTTCGCTCACGGTGGGCGTCGGCCCGGCCCCCGTCATCCGGGCTCAGGACGCCGGTTTAGCGGGCGTGCACCCGGACATTCTGCGCCAGTGCTTCTCCGTAGACCCCCTGAACGCGACCCCGAACAGCCCCGTACTGGACCCGGCGAAAGTCGCCGGCAAGATCGTGCTCTGCGAGCGCGGCGGCGCCACCCCGGTCGCGGCCAACGCCCGCGTGGACAAGAGCCTCGCGGTCAAGAACGCGGGCGGCGTCGGCATGATCCTGGCGAACGTCGCCGTGAACACGCTCAACGCCGACGCGCACAGCGTCCCCACGACGCACGTCGACAACGTGGCCTACGCGGCCATCAGTTCTTACGTCGTGGCGAACCCGACGACGGCGACCGCCACCATCGCGCAGGGCGTGCCGAACATGGCCCTGGCGGCCCCGCTCAACGCCTCGTTCTCGTCGCGCGGCCCGAGCGCCGCGAGCGTCGACCAGCTCAAGCCCGACCTGACCGCGCCCGGACAGGACGTCCTCGCGGCCGTCGGACCCATGGACAGCGGCGGCCGTCTCTTCGAACTCTACAACGGCACCTCCATGGCGAGCCCGCACGTGGCCGGCTTGGCGGCGCTCCTGAAGCAGCAGCACCCCGACTGGTCGCCGATGGCTATCAAGTCGGCCCTGATGACCACGGGCTCTAACCTCGTCAACTTCACGCCCGGGTTGCCGAACGCCAACCTGGCCTTCGCGCAGGGCGCGGGCCACGTCCGCCCGAACCTCGCGGCCGACCCCGGCCTCGTCTACGACAGCAATTCGAGCGACTGGCTCAAGTTCCTCTGCGGCACCGGCCAGTTGACGGGTTGCGCGCCGAGCGACATCATCGACCCGAGCGACCTGAACCTGCCCTCGATTGCGGTCGGCGACCTCGTCAAGCCGCAGACCGTGACGCGCACGGTCAGGAACGTCGGCAGCGCGCCGGCGACCTACACGGCCACGGTCACTCCCTTCGCCGGCATCAACGTCACGGTCAGCCCGACTTCGTTCACGATCCAGCCGGGCCAGACCAAGAGCTACACGGTGACTTTCGCGTGGGCGAACGCGCCGGCCAACAACCTCGTCTATCAGTCGGGCTTCCTGACCTGGTCTGACGGCACGCACAGCGTCCGCAGCCCGCTGGTCGTGCGCCCGGTTGCTCTGTTGGCCCCCGCCGCCGTCAACGGCACCGGCGCGGCCGGCTCCACCAACTTCAACATCACCACCGGCTACACAGGCCAGATGACCATCGAGAAGCGCGGCCTGGTCGCGGCCGTCACGAACACCGACACCGTTCAGGACGACCCGACGGACAGCTTCGACACGACGAACCCTGACGGCAACCAGGGCTTCAAGAAGTTCACGTTCACGGTCCCCGCGGGCACGACGCTGGCTCGCTTCGCCCTGTTCGACGACCAGACCGACGGCGAGGACGACCTCGACCTCTTCGTCTATAGGGGCGCGACGTTCGTCGGCTCAAGCAACAGCTCCACCTCGGCCGAGACGGTCAGCGTCACGAACCCGACGGCCGGGACTTACACTGTGTACGTCCACGGCTGGCAGACGGACGAGACGGCGGGCGGCCCCGGAGCCAACTTCACGCTGTTCTCGTGGATTCTCGGCAACACCGACGCGGGGAACATGACCATCACCGCGCCGGCCGCCGTGACTCCTGGGACGACCTACCCGATCACGCTGAGCTGGACGGGCCTGACGCCGGCCACGAAGTACCTGGGCACGCTCACGTACAAGAGCGGCGCGACGACGTTCGCGACTTCGGTCGTGCGCGTTGACGTTCCGTAACTGACCCCTACGAGGGCCGGTTATTAACAAGCGCCGGGCTGAGGGAGGAGCAATCCTCCTTCAGCCCGGCGCTCCTTTTTTTCGTGACTGTAAACCGTGGCGGCGAAGGTTCGCCGCGCGCCTTAAACCCGTTCCCGAATGTTCATGAGCCCGTTGCGGGTCAGCAGCCAGACGCTGAAGATCAGTAGCGTCCAGATGACGGCCGAGGCGAAGACGGGGAAGAGATAGCCGCCGAGCGCGTTGACCAAAGAGTTCGGCAGCGAGTCGCCGAGCCAGAAGCCCGGCGCGAAGAAGTAGATCATCAGCGTGTACGGGAAGACGAAAGCCAGCCCGGCCAGTATCACGCTGGCGATTGTTGAGAGGGCGAGGCGGGACAAGTTAGACATCGGGGGCAATACCTCCTAGCGATATTATTGGGCGCGGCGACAACAACAACCGCGCCGGTTTATGAGGGCCGATACGTCGCCTGATGAAATTGGACTTAGGAGGATAATCCGCCCAAGAGGCTTCCGCCCCAAACGGAAGCCCCTGTCTCTCAGTAAAAGTTTGCGCGCGGGCGCAGTCTTGGTAGCGCTTGCTTAGTTGGATGTCAGTTCGGCGGTCTTTTCGGTAATGCTCTTTTCTGCCCAGTCGTTGTCGCGGCTGGATTCCCCCGCCCGGTGGCGTTTGGCCTGGCGCATCCTCTCGACGAGGTTCATGTGGGTGGAGAAGTACGGGATGCTCTTGCCGACGAACTCTTGGACGGTCTCGAACTGCTTGGCGGCCATGAATTTTGCCAGACCCTCCTTCAGTTCGTCAATAATTTTTACGCCGTGCAGCATCACGCCCGTGCAGAGTTGCACGGTCGAGGCACCCAGCAGCATGAACTCCAGCGCGTCGTGCGAATTCTCTATGCCGCCGATGCCGCTGATGGAGACGTTCGGGGGCAGCCCCTGCGCCAACTGGCTCACCATGCGGAGCGCGATGGGGCGCACGGCCTGCGACGAGTAGCCGCCCGGCACGGTGTAGCCTTCGACGGTCGGCATGGGGCGCAGGGTTTCCAGATCAACGCCGATGACCGAGAGGATGGTGTTGATGGCCGAGATGCCGTCGGCCCCCCCGCGCACGGCGGCGAGTGACGGCTCCTTGATGTTCGTAATGTTCGGCGTCATTTTGGCCCAGACGGGAATCCGCGCGACCTCCTTCACCCAGTTCGTGACCTCTTCCGTCAGGTCCGGGTGCTCGCCCATCTCGGAGCCCATACGGCGCTCGGTCATCCCGTGCGGGCAAGAGAAGTTCAATTCCAGCGCGTCCACGCCCGTCTCCTGCACCACCCTCGTCAGCTCCTGCCAGCGCGACTTGTCGTACTCCTCCATGATCGAGGCGATGAGGACGTGTTCGGGGTACTCCTTCTTAATCTCGCGGAACTCCTGGAGCCAGACGTCGATGGGCCGGTCGGAGATCAGCTCGATGTTCTCGAACCCGATGATCTCGCCCGTCTCGCGCGAGCGCAGCCGCCCGTAGCGCGGGACGACGTTGACGACCTTCGCGCTCTCAAGGCTGACGGTCTTCGCCACCACGCCGCCCCACCCGGCGTCGAAAGACTTCGCGATCACGCGCGCGTTCGTCCCCGGGGGGCCGGAGCCGAGCAGGAACGGGTTGGGGAACTTGATGCCGTTGACGGTGATTGAGAGATTCATGTTTTCCTCCAGAATTCAGAACCCGACCTTCTTTCTCCCCACGGCGGTGTACAGCGCCAGGGTCGTACTCGTATCGTTGTCGAAGTAATATAAGACCGCACTGTCTTGCTCCTCGTCCGTCGGCTCGTGGCCGTAAATGTCCGACGTTTCGAGGGTGTAGCGCCGCTCCTGGTAGCCCTCTTCGAACGAGTAGTCGAGTTTCACGACCACCTCGCTGTTCTTGCGCCAGTGGCGGTAGATTTCTCCGGGCTTGATAACCACCTGCTCCCACGTGCCGTCGCCTTTCAGGAACTGGTAGTTGATGTCAATCTTGGTCCGGTTTTCAATCCGGCTGGCCCGGTAGACTTTGCCCTCGCGCACGGCCTGCTCGACGGACGAGGCCGCGTCCTCGGCTTTCTTCGCCCTGGCCTCCGCCTCACGCGTTTTACCTTCCAGCTCCCTGACCCTGCCCTCCGCCGCGAGACGCCCCTGAGACTCCCGCGACAAATTGTCCTCCGCCTTCCTCCGCTGACTGTTGGCGTAGAGGGCGTAGAATCCGGTGAGCAGGAACAGCCCGGCCAGGATCGCCAGCGCCGCGTAGGTGAGGGTCGTCGGCCGCCCGCCCGCCTCCGGCTTCGGGGGGTCGAAGAGTGGGCGGGGAGTGGGGGTGGGGGGCGGCTCGTAAGGTAGAGTCTTATTCACCTCCAACGCGCGCAGCATCTCCTCCGCGCTCGCGTAGCGGTCGGTGTCCGCGGGCTTGGTCGCCCTGTCCAGGACGGCCGCCAGTTCGGTCGAGACCTGCGGGGCGAAGGAAGTCCAGTGCGTGCCCTTGTACTCCAACTGGGCCAATTCCTGCGGCGGCTTGCCGGTCAGCGCGAAGATGACAGTCTTGCCCAGCCCGTAGATGTCGCTTGAGAAGACGGGGAAGCCGAGGGCCTGTTCCGGCGGCATGTAGCCGGGCGAGCCGATGACGATTGACCTGTCGTTCATGGTCCCCTCGGCGCTCACCATCGTCACGACCTCTTTGACCGCGCCGAAGTCTATCAGGACGGGCACCCCGTCCGCGGCCCGCACCATGACGTTCTCGGGCTTGATGTCGCGGTGGATGATGCCCTGCGAGTGCAGGTACTTGAGCACCGCGAGCAGGCTGGCGAGGAATCTTCGGGCGTCGTTTTCGCCGAAGAGTCCCTCCTCCAGCACCTTGCGCTTCAGGTTCTTGCCCTCTATGTAGTCCTGTACGAGGTAGAACTCCCTGTTCTCCGTGAAGTAGGCGTAGAGGTGCGGGATTTGGTCGCTGGCCTTGCCGATGGCCTCCAGGATGGCCGCCTCGCTGCGGAACCGCTCCTTGATGACCTCGTAGGCGAAGGGCTCGTCCGTCGCAGGCTTCAGTTGCTTGATGACGCAGCGGCGGCGCGAAGGCATGTGCGTGTCCTCGGCCAGGTAAGTCTGGCCGCAGCCCCCGCTCTCCAGGGTCTGTATGATTCGGTAGCGGTTGTTAAGGAGCATCGAAGTTGACAAGCTTCCACGCCCTCCTGAAATCGCCCGCGGCTATTCCGTGACGAGCGGCTCGTAGCTTTCCGGCCGGCGGTCGCGGAAGAACTGCCAGGTGTTGCGGACCTGACGAATCATGTCCAGGTCAAGGTCGGCGACGACCAACGCGTCCTCGTCGCGCGGGGCCTGTGCGATGAACTGGCCCCGCGGGTCGCAGAAGTAGCTCTGGCCGTAGAACTCGCCTATGTCCCACGGCTGCTCGTGGCCGACGCGGTTGATGGCCCCGACGAAGTAGCCGTTGGCGACGGCGTGCGCCGGCTGCTCCAGCTTCCAGAGGTATTCCGAAAGTCCGGCGACCGTGGCTGACGGGTTGAAAACTATCTCGGCCCCGTTCAGGCCGAGGATGCGCGCGCCCTCCGGGAAGTGGCGGTCGTAGCAGATGTAGACGCCTATCCGCGCGTAGGCCGTGTCGAACGCGGGGTAGCCGAGGTTGCCCGGCTTGAAGTAGAACTTCTCCCAGAAGCCCGGCGCGACGTGCGGGATGTGGTTCTTGCGGTACTTGCCCAAATACGTCCCGTCGGCGTCAATCACGGCCGCGGTGTTGTAGTAGATGCCCGTGATCTCTTCCTCGTAAATCGGCACGACGATGACCATGCCGTGCTGCTTCGCCACGTCCTGCATCAACTTGACGGTCGGGCCGTCCGGCACTTTCTCGACCGCCTCGTACCAGCGCGTCTCCTGCTCGGCGCAGAAGTAGGGCGTGTTGAAGACCTCCTGCATGCAGAGAATCTGCACGCCCTGGCGCGCGGCGTCCTCGATCATGCGCAGGTGCTTTTCGATGTTGGCGCGCTTGATCTCTTCAATCGGCGCGTCGGTCGGCGCGGCGTTGCTCGCCTGTATGAGTCCGCATTTGACGGTGCGTGGCATAAAGTTTAACTCCTCAGTCCGAAGGCGGAAGTCACGAAGCCGAGCGTCAGGCTTTGGACTTCGATATTTCGGGCTTCATCAGAACGTAATAGATTGCGAAGCCCAGCGCGAAGGTGACGAACCAGGCGTAAGTATACAGCGTGTCGAAAAAATTCGGGTCGTCAAGCTTGCCGGTGAAGTTCGGCGTCGTCGCGGCGCGGACGAAGCCTGGGACGACGGGCGCGACCGCGGCGGCGAGCGCGAGAAGCGCGCGCCAGTTGAAGCCGCTGCCGTACGAGTAGCGCCCCTTCGGGTCGAAGAGCGCGGCCAGGTCGAGGCGCTGGCGGCGCAGCACCCAGTAGTCGCAGATGAGGATTCCGGCAATCGCCCCCATCAGGCCCGAGTAGCCCACCAGCCACGTGAAGATGTACGCGCCCATAGAGGCCATCAGCTTCCAGGGCATCATCACGATGCCTATGAGCGCCGTAATTAGCCCGCCCGTGACGTACGAGATGCGCTTCGGGTTCAGGTTGGAGAAGTCGTTCGACGGCGAGACGACGTTGGCCGCCATGTTGGTCGTCAACTGCGCGGCGAAGATGACGAGCGTGGCGAAGAGGACGACCGAGACGCTGTCGAAGCGTTTCATCAACTCGACCGGGTCCGGGATCGGCTCTCCGTAAATCAGCAGCGTCGCGCTCGTCACGGCGACGCCGATGAAGGCGAAGGCCGTCATCGTCAGCGGGAGCCCGAGCGCCTGCCCCATCATCTGCGACTTCTGCGACTTCGCGTAGCGCGTGAAATCCGGGATGTTCAGACTGAGCGTGGCCCAGTAGCCGACCGAGGCCGTCAGCGCGCCCGGAAAAATCGTCCAGAAATTGTTCCGCTCCTTTTGCAGGCGGCTCGACTCGTTCAGCACGTGGCCGAGTCCGCCCGCGCGCCACGAGGCCCAGATGAGCAGCGCAGCGCCGCCCAGAAGTAAGAGCGGCGCGGCCCACGTCTCAAGGTGCTTGATGCCCTCTATGCCCTTGAGGATGATGAGAACTTGGATGCCCCAGAACAGGAAGAACGCGAGCCATGTGTGGAGCGGGACTCCGAGGAAGCCAGCGCCGCCCGCCAGATTGTTCCAGCCGCCCCACATCACGCCGAAGAGCGCGTCCAGGGCCGTCCCGCCGATCCAGGTCTGTATGCCGAACCAGCCGCAGGCGACGATGGCGCGCAGGACTGCGGGGACGTTCGCGCCGAGCGTGCCGAACGACGCGCGGCAAAGGACGGGGAACGAGACGCCGTACTTCGTGCCCGCGTGCGCGTTGAGCATCATCGGGATGAGGACGATGGTGTTGCCGAGCAGGATGGTCAGCATCGCCTGCCACCAGTTCATCCCGGCCTCTACGAAGCCGCCCGCGAGCGTGTAGGTCGTAATCACGACGCTCATCCCTATCCACAGCGCGGCGATGTTCCAGGTAGACCACGTCCGCTCCTTGATGGTCGTCGGCGCGAGGTCTTCGTTCCACAGGGGGCTCGCCGACACGTCCTTGCGCAACTCCTCGAAGTCGCGCTGCGTGACGGCGATGTCGGATTTGACTGCCTCAGTAGCCATGTCTTTTAGGGCTGACGAAAAGAGGTCGCGGCGCTTGACGCCTTCAGACTGCCGCGCACGTCCCGCGCTTCAGGAAACGCCCGTCGCCGGGCTTGCCTTTGTATTCACCGTTCTCGATCACCACGCGGCCGCGCGAGAGCACGGTCTCGACGACGCCGCGGATCGTGCGGCCCTCGTAGGCCGAGTAGTCCACGTTCATGTGGTGCGTCTCGGCCGAGATGGTCTGTTCCTTGTCCGGGTCGAAGATGACAATGTCTGCGTCGGAGCCGACGGCGATGGTGCCCTTCTTCGGGAAGAGGCCGAACATCTTGGCGGCGGCCGTGGAGGTCAGTTCGACGAAGCGGTTGAGCGAGATGCGGTTCTCAAGGACGCCCGTGTAGATGAGCGGGACCCTGTGCTCGACGCCCGGCGCGCCGTTCGGAATTTTGGTGAAATCGTCCCGGCCCAATTCCTTCTGCTCCTTCATGCAGAAAGGGCAGTGGTCGGTGGAGATGACTTGCAGGTCGTCCGTCTTCAACCCCTTCCACAACTCGGCCTGGTTCCACTTCTCGCGCAGGGGGGGCGTCATCACGTACTTCGCGCCCTCGAAGCCTGGCTCGTCGTAGTTGTCTATGGAGAGGAACAAATACTGCGGGCAGGTCTCGGCGAAGGCCGGCAGTCCGCGGTCGCGCGCCTCGCGCACCTTGTCGAGCGCGTCGGCGCAGGAGAGGTGCACGATGTAGACGGGCGATTCGGCCATCTCGGCGATGGCGATGGCGCGGTGGACGCCCTCCGCCTCGGCGCGCGTCGGGCGCGTCAGCGCGTGGTACTTCGGCGCGGTGCGGCCTTGCGCGAGCGCGCGCTTGATGATCTCGTTGATGACGACGCCGTTCTCGGCGTGCATGCAGATGAGGCCGCCGCGCTCCCCCGCGGCCGACATCGCGCGGAAGATGGTCGCGTCGTCAACCAGGAAGACCCCCGGGTAGGCCATGAAGAGCTTGAAACTCGTGATGCCCTCGTCCATCACCGTGTACAGCTCCTCGATCTGGTTGTCCTCCAACTCGGTCGTGATGAGGTGGAAGCCGTAATCAATCGCCGTCTTCCCCTCAGCCTTTTTGTGCCAGTTGTCCACGGACTCGATGAGGGACTGCCCCTTGTACTGGACCGCGAAATCAATGATTGTCGTCGTCCCGCCGTGCGCCGCCGCGATTGTGCCGGTCCGAAAATCGTCCGACGCCTCCGTCCCCCCGAACGGCAACTCCATGTGCGTGTGCGGGTCAATCCCGCCGGGGATGACGAGTTTCCCGGAGGCGTCAATCACCCTGCCCGCTTCCACGTCGAGCTTCGCGCCGATGACCGAGACAGTCTCGTCCTCAATCAGCACGTCGGCCTTGTAGTCGTCAACCGCGGTGACGACGCGTCCGTTACGAATCAGAGTTTTCATTCTTTGCTCTCTAACTAAATCTGGTTTTGGTCAGCAAGGAGAATCGCTGCAACGGGGCTGTGCTTCGTACAGCTCCGTCGGGAGCGAAATGTTTATAGCACTCCACGAGTGAAAACATCCAAGTTCAGGTACTGAAGACAACGTCACGACTTGGCGGAGCGCCGGAACGGGCCGACCTGCCCGATCCTGAGCGTGCCGCGCCGCTTGTTGATGACGATTTCGAGCTGCCTGTTCTCGGTCCCGAAGGTGCCGTCCTGGTCGTAGAGTTCGAGCGTCAGTCGGTTGCCCTGGGACTTGAGGACGCGGTAGCTGCCTTTCTGTTCGAGGGGCGGGTAACCTGTCTCGTTGAACTTGCCCTTCTCGAAAGTCCACTCCTGAAACCAACCGTGACGCCCGGAGGGGTCCGTGCCCTGCGCGCGCCAGGTGCCCTGTATGAAATCTTCGAGCGAGTCGGGCGTCGTCGGCGCGGCTTTGGCTGTCGGTGCCACGCAAATGGCGCTGAGCAGAAAGACCAAAGCCAGAAGTTTCATGTCGCCTCCCTTCGCTCAGGACGCGGTCGTGAAAGCGGCGTCCAGGGCGTTGATGAGTTCGTCCACGGTGTCTTTCGTCGAGTTGAGCATCAGCCCCGTGCGGATGACGTTGGCGTAGAGGCCGCCCTTGCCTATGAGCACGCCCTGCCGGCGAGTCTCCTCGAAGACTCTCAGGACGGACTGCGGGTCCGGCTCCTTCGTCTCGCGGTCTTTCACCAACTCAATCGCCTGCATCAGCCCGAGGCCGCGCACGTCGCCTATGGCCTTGTGCTTCTCCTTCAGCTCTTCCAGGCGTGTGCGGAAGTAAGCGCCGACCTCGGCCGCGTTGCGCTTGAGGTCTTCCTCCTCGATGACCTTGATGACCGCGAGCGCGGCGGCCATCGAGACGGGGTTGCCGCCGAAGGTGGAGAAGGTCAGGCCCGGGTAGGCGTCCGCGACTTCCGTAGTGGCGGTCGTCATCCCAATGGGCACGCCGTTGCCCATGCCCTTGGCAGAGGTGATGATGTCGGGCTCCACGCCCCAGTGCTCTATGCCGAACCACTTGTCGCCCGTGCGGCCCCAGCCCGTCTGCACCTCGTCCGCGATGAAGAGCCCGCCGTGCTTGCGCGTGATCTCGACGGCGCGCTCGAAGTAGCCCGGAGGCGGGACGATGAAGCCGCCGACGCCCAGGATGGGCTCGGCCATGAAGGCCGCGATCTCGCCCGTCGTCGTCGTCATAATCAACTCTTCGATGTCGTTGGCGCAGGCCAGCCCGCACTCCGGGTAAGTGAGCTTGAACGGGCAGCGGTAGCAGTAGGGCGCGCGGGCGTGAACGATGCCGGCGACCTGCGGCGGGAGCGAACGCCAGGTCGAATGGCCCACGGCCGAGAGCGCGGTGGCAGAGCGGCCCGAGTAGCTGTGCCTGAGCACGACGATCTCGTGGCGGCCGGTCGCGGTCTTCGCGGCGTGAATGGCCGTGTCGTCGGCCTCTGTGCCGCTGTTGGTGAAGAAGGATTTCTTCAGGCGGCCGGGCGTGATCTCCGCGAGCTTTTCGGCGAGGTCCGACTGCGGCTTGTTGCAGTAGAGCGTGGAGGTGTGCGAAATCGTCTTGACCTGCTCGACGATGGCCGCGTTCACTTTCGGGTTGGCGTGGCCGACGCTCACGGTCAGCACGCCGCCGAAGCAGTCCAGGTAGCGGTCGCCCTTGTCGTCCCAGACGTACATCCCCTCGCCGCGCACGAGCGCGAGCGGCTCCTGGTAATAGGTGGCGACCGCGGGGAAGAGAAATTCCTTGTGCTTGCGGACGGTCTCGGACTGCTGGGACTGCGTTTCGGCTGTGCTCATCTTTGTTCCTCTGAGACTTAAATTTTATGGCCCGGCCGCGCCGGACTCTTCGTGGCAGGGCTTGCCGGCCGCGTCGTCCGCCAGCCGCCGGGCCTTCGCGTTGGAATTACGGCCCGCGAGGATTGCTTCCGTCAGGCAAACCTCTTGCGGTGTGATTTTCGAGACCGCGAGGTACGCAACCTCTCTCCTGCCGGGATCGGCCGGCGCGTATTCGCTGATGGTGACGCGCACGATCAGGGCGACGGGGACGACTTTGCCTTTCTCCCCGCGCACGCGCCACTCGGCCTTGAAGCCGATGGCGGGATAGCCCCCGCGACCGATTCGCCCGACGCTCAGCGTGTGCTTCGAGCCGTCGGGCTTGACGACTATGAGCATCTCGTTGATGTCGTGCGCTTCCACCTGAAGTTTATAGCCCCCGACGCCGGGGCACTCCATTAACAGGAAGCCATCGCGCTCTTGGAGCGTCTTACATTCGCCGACGCGCAGCGTCGTGTAGACACTGCGGATGCCCTGAGCCGGAGCGGCGACGCCGGAGGCGAGGAGGGTGAGAATCAAGAGCGGTGAGTGCTTCGCTCGCATCGCGGCGTCCTCCCTTGACTGATTCCGTCAGTAAAGATTCCCCTCGCGCTTGCGGCCGGTGTAGTCGACGTAGACGACTTTCAGGTCCGTGTAGAAGTCGAGCGCGGTCGAGCCCTGCTCGCGGTCGCCGATGCCCGTGGCCTTGATGCCGCCGAAGGGGATGTGCGCCTCGCCGCCCGTCGTCGGCGAGTTGACGTGCGTCATCCCCGTCTCGATCTCGTCGACGAAGCGGAAGATGCGCGCCGCGTCGTTGGAGAAGATGGAGGAGGAGAGGCCGTACTCGGAGTCGTTCGCGACCCTCATCGCCTCTTCGAAATCCCTGACGCGCAGTACAGACAGAACTGGCCCGAAAATCTCCTCGCGCGCGATGCGCATGTCCGGCGTCACGCGGTCGAAGACCGTCGGCCTGACGAAGTAGCCCTTGTCCAAACCTTCGCCGCTCGCACGCTCCCCGCCGCACCTCAACTCCGCTCCGTCCTCGCGCCCGATGTCTATGTAGCGTAGGACGGTCTTGAACTGGCCCTCGTCAACGCTCGGCCCCATCTCCGTCTGCGGGTCCGAGCCCGGCCCGAGCCGCATCCCCTCCGCGCGCTCGACGAGCCTCGTCACGAACTCGTCCGCGACCTCCTCGACGACCACGGCGCGGCTCGTCGCCGTGCAGCGCTGGCCCGACGAGCCGAACGCGCCCTGGGCAGTGGACTCGACCGCCAGGTTCAGGTCCGCGTCCTCCAGCACGACGACCGGATTCTTGCCGCCCATCTCGCACTGCACCTTCGCGCCGCGCCGCGACACCTGCTCGTAGAGCCGTATGCCTATCTCGTTCGAGCCGGTGAAGGAGACGGCCCTGACCGCCGGATGGTTGATGATCTCGTCGCCCGCGTCCGAGCCGGAGCCGAGGATGAGGTTGAGCACGCCTTTCGGAATCCCCGCCTCCTCGAAAATCTCCACGATGCGGACGGCCGTCGCCGGCGTCAGGCTGGCCGGCTTGAAGACGACCGTGTTGCCCGCGACGAGCGCCGGCGCGATCTTCCAGACGGGGATGGCGACCGGGAAATTCCACGGCGTCACGCAGGCGACGACGCCCAGCGGCTGCTTGATCGTGTAGGCGAAGTTCGACGGCAGCTCCGACTGAATCGTCTCGCCGTTCATGCGGCGCGACTCGCCCGCGCAGAACTCCGCCACGTTGATGGAGCGCTGCAGCTCGCCGCGCGACTCGCCGATGGTCTTGCCCTCCTCGCGCGTCAGAAGCTGTGCCAGTTCTTCCTTGTGGTCTTCCATCAGCCGCGCGGCCCGCGCGACGATGCGGCCGCGCGCCGGCGCGGGAGTCG